>Ga0265318_10000056_pt1 | contig 113159 bp, 87 predicted proteins | sample 4821metaG_FD_192431 | JGI IMG/M metagenome (GOLD analysis project Ga0265318, IMG submission 192431) | Rhizosphere microbial communities from Carex aquatilis grown in University of Washington, Seatle, WA, United States - 4-8-21 metaG | ecosystem: Host-associated > Plants > Roots > Rhizosphere >...
CGGCGCTGCGCGCCACCTCCCCCGTGAGGACGGGGGAGGATGATCATACGTCACGGCCCAAACGACGGCGGCGCGTCGCTCGCGGCTGTGCCCCAGCTCTTGTCGGGTGTTTTCGACAGCGCAAAGGACAGCGTTCCGCCCGCCCTCGTGAACGACGCCGGAAGCCAAGGCTTTGTATTGGCCGCACCGTTCACCGACATCGCGCCTATATAAGGTGCGTCCATGCCGGCGTTCGCGGCCGCGATCGTCAACCTGCCGCCGGGCCTGTCGACGACCACCCGTTCGAACAAAGGGCTGCCCAGCACCATCTCGGCGCGGCCGGGATAGAGCGGATACATGCCCAGCGCCGCCCACACATACCATGACGACATCTCGCCGAGATCGTCGTTGCCGGAGATGCCGTTCGGCGCATCGATCCAGATCCGCGTCATCGCCGCGCGAACGATCTCCTGCGTCTTCCACGGGGTGCCTGCGAAATCGTAGAGCCAGGGCGAAGCGATGGACGGCTCGTTGTCCAGCTCGGCGTGGTCGTAGCCCGATTTCGTCACCGCCAGGCCGCCGTCCGAATTGTAGAAGAAGCGGTCCATACGCGCTTGCGCCTTCTCCACGCCGCCCAGCGCCGCGAACAGACCGGCGGGATCGAACGGCACCATCCAGAGATATTGCGCGCTGCTGCCCTCGACATAGTCGTCATCGTTCTCGAGATTGAAATCGACCGGCTTCCAGCTTCCGTCCGCGTTGCGCGGCTGGATGTAGCCGGTCGCGGGATTGAACAGGTTGCGCCACCAGCCCGCGCGCGCGCGAAACAGCTTCGCGTTCGCATCGTCGCCGACCTCCTCGGCCAGTTGCGCCACGCCGAAATCGGCCGCGGCCAGCTCGAGCGTGTCGGCGGCGCTGCCCCAGCCGGGCGCGTTCGTGGGCATGTAGTGCAGCTTCAGCCACTGGTCGAGACCTGGCCGCTCGCCCACGCATTGCACAGGACAGCCGCGATGGTCGAGATCGAGCGCGGTCGGCACCGTCGCAGCCTTGAGCAGCGACGCATACGCGCCTTTGAGATCGAATTCGCGTCCGCCGAAGGCATGGATCGCAGCAATGGAGGGCGGCGACGGATCGCCGTTCATCACGCTGGTGGCACCCGTGACATGCGTCCAGCGGTCCCACACGCCGCCGTTCTGGTTCGCCTGGTTGAGCAGCGACTGCGCGATGTCGGAGCCGATCCCCGGATCGAGCCAGGTGACGAGCTGAAGCTGCGAGCGGTAGACGTCCCAGCCTGAGAAGTTCGCGTATTGAACGCGTTGCGGCGCCGCGACCTTGTGGACCTTCTTGTCGAAACCCAGATAGTCGCCGTTTGCGTCGCTATAGGTGTTCTCGCCGAGCAGCACGTGATAGAGCGCGGTATAAAACACGGCGCGCTCGTCCTTGGTGCCGCCTTGGACGGCGATCTCACCCAGCCGCGCGTTCCACGCCTTGCGCGCCGCATCGCGCACCACGTCCAAGGTCGCGCCCTTCGGAATTTCGGCCATGAGGTTGGCGCGCGCGTTGGCGAGGCTGACATAGGAGATGCCGACGCGCATCGTCACCACCGGCGTCTTGCCGGGGTCGAAGGCGATCCACGCGCCCGAGCCCTTGCGTCCCGGCGGATGACCGCGGTCGCCATAGGTCGTGCCGCCGCGCGCGTTAGTCTCACCTTTGGTCAGCGTCGTGTCCTGCCACGCGCCACCCGCGGCAAACGGCTGGTCGAATTCGGCCACGAAATGCAGCGTGTAGTAGCTCTCGCGCCGGTCCGGCGAGAGATAGCCGCAGAAATTCCCGCTCGTGACGCTGCCCGTCACCTCGCGCCGCGCCGGATCGACGGTCACCTGCGCGTCACTGCTGCCGATCTCCGAATCCGAGGTGCGGAACAGGAGATTGGCGGGCTTGGCCTTCGCCCACGCGAAGCGCGCGACACCGGCACGCAGCGCAGCACTCAGCTCCACCGTCACGCCGTTGTCGAGCGCGACCTTGTAGTAGCCGGGCGACGCCGTTTCACGGTCGTGGCTGAACCAGCTCGAATACATGGAAAACGCGTCGTCGGCGGAGGGCGAAAGCTCGACGTCGCGCGTCACCGGCATGATCGGGATATCGCCGCTCGCGCCGGTGCATCCGGTGCCCGAGAGATGCGTGAGACTGAAACCCTTGATGCCGCTCACGCGCCACTCATAGCCGCCGGGCGCCGCGATCGGATAGCTGCGCCCGGGCAGCGGCGTCTCCTCCGGGCTGAACGCGACCATGCCGAAGGGCAGCACGGCACCCGGATAGGTGTTGCCGCCGTTGGTCGTGCCGATGAAGGGATTGACCTCACCCGCGAGGTCGGCGAATGCGACAGTCGGCATCAGCAGGAACGCGGCGAGAGCGATCCGCATGGCAAAACTCCTAAACGGCATGACGGCGCGAGCCTGCGAGCGCGAAAACCAGGATGCAGGCATAAGCAGCGAGCGGCACGAAGAACGCGATGGCGAGCCCGGCGCGGTCGGCGGCAAGGCCCGTGATCACCGGCAAGACCGCGCCGCCCACGATCGCCATGCACAGCAGGCCCGATGTCGACGACGTCGGCGCGTCCGCACGCTCCAGCGTCAGCGTGAAGATCGTGGGAAACATGATCGAGTTGAAGAAGCCTACGGCGATCGCGGCATAGCCTGCGACGAAACCGCCCGTCTGCGTCACGACAAGGCAGAGCAGCAACGCCGCACCCGCGGTGAAGGCGAGCACGCGGCTCGCGGGCACGCGGATCAGGACCAGACTTCCCAGCGCGCGGCCCACCATCGCCCCGCCCCAATAGAAGCTGACGAGGCTGCCCGCCTGCTCGAAGCTCAAATTCATGATTCCCGGCTGGTGCAGGAAGTTCGTCATCAAACCGCCGATGGAGACCTCCGCGCCGACATAGAGGAAGATCGCCAGCGCCCCGAACAGCGCCCAGCGCGAGGCAAAGGCCGCGAAAGGCGACGCGGTCGCTTCCATCTCCTCCTGCGGCACATGCAGCAGCCGGCGCAGGCGCCAGATGAAAAGCGCGAGGAGGACGATCACGCTCGCGATGATGAAGAACTGGGTGCCGATATTGCCGAGGGTGACGGCGCGCATATCCGCGCCCGCGTGGCTCGCGAACACGCCGCCATGCAGCACGATCCTGGCACCGATGAGCGGCGCGATGACCGTACCCAGAGAATTGAAGGTCTGCGACAACGTCAGCCGGAAATGCGAGCCCTCCGGCTTGCCCAGAAGCGCCGCGAGCGGATTGGCAGCGACCTGAAGTTGGGTGATGCCCGCGGCGATGACGAACAGCGCGACGAGCACGAAGGCATAGGCGTCGAGACGCGCCGCTACCGGCATCAACAGGCAGCCCAGGATCATCGCGCCCAGCGAGATCAGGATCGTGCGCGCATAGCCCGTGCGCTCCAGCACGAACGCCGCGGGGATCGAGATCACGCCATAGGCGAGGAAGAACGCGAACTGGGTGAGCATCGCCTCCGCGTAGGAGAGGCTGAACACCGCGCGCACGCTGGGCACCAGCGGATCGATCGAGGCGGTCGCGAAGCCCCACATGAAGAACAGCGTGGTGACGGTCGCGAAGGCCGGGTTGAACCGCGCCGGCGCCGCGGCGCTATTTGAGGCCGACAAGAATGTTCCCTTCGGTGGAGAGATAGTTGGTCTTGTAGTCGAAGCGGTCCGTGTTCGAGAACAGCAGCCAGTAATACTTCATCTGCTCGCTCCACCAATAACCGGGACAGAGGTCGCCCTGTTTCGCAGGCCGCGCAGTCACGTCGTCGAGGATGGTGAAGCCGTAAGGCGCGCGGCTCGTCTCCTTCATGTTCTCGAAATGGATGCGTGCGAGCTCGCGGTAGCGGTCGTCGGGATCGAGCAGGAAGAGGTTGAGGCACGAATCGGCGAACTCCGGCCTTAGCTCGTTGGTGATGCGGTCCGGCGCGGCTTTGGCATAGTCAAAACCCTCGGGCAGCACGCCGTAGCGCGCCTGCACCCCGGCCCATGACGCGAGATAGGCCTTGCCGCGCGCCATGTCGCCGCCCTGCCCCAGAAGCCCAGCATAGAACGCCGCGAGCTCGCTCTGGTGATGATCGATCACCGCGCCGGTTTCGAAGTCGACCTGCGGGAACCAAAGGCTTCCATCCGACGTCTGCGCCTGATACTTCGCGATAGCCGCGGCGTGCACATCGTACCAATGCTTGAAATCGGGATCGCCGAAAAGCTGCCAGCCGTCCCAGAGATATTCGAAATAGGAATCGCTCGGCGGCCCGACGCTGGCGCGGCGGCTCACCCAGGCACCGGTCTCGATGTCGATCGTATCGGCGACGAGATCGATCTTGGAGCGGCGGTCGAACAGCGCCTTCACCGCGCGCTTGGCCATGTCGAAATAGCGCTTGTCGCCGACTGCGCGTCCGAGCGTGCCCCATTCGGCGATATAGGTTCCGATCTCGGCGGGGAAGCTCTGGCTGTCACGCACCGCGCCGGTCTTCAGGTTCACGAAGCGGTACGGCATGCCGGTCGGCGATCTGGTGAAGGCGGGCGACAGGCGGTCGGCCAAATCCCGCGCCAGCGCGAGCAGCTTCTTCTCATGCGTCGCGCACCAGGCGGAGAGCAATCCGCCCACGAGACGGATGCCCGTCTCGAAGACCTGCACCTCGCCGTCGATGTCGAAATGGAGGTTGTCCACGACCCAGCGCACGCCCTGCTCGACCTCGGCGTCCAGGCCCATCACATATAAAGTGTCGAGCGCCTCGACGATGGTGAGGCCCAGCGGCGGGCCCTTGGGGAAGAAGAACGCATCCGCCCCGCCGCTCACCGGCTTGATCTGGTCCTGGCCGAAGCATCGCTCCACATAGCCCTGCCACGCCCATTTCATCTGGGCGCGAACGTCGGCGGCGAGCGTTTTCCACTTGTCCTGCGACGTGGCGGGGACGGCTACGAGCGCGGATGCGGACGCAAGCCCTTTCAGCACATGCCGTCGATGCAGACCCATGAATCCCCCGCAGGCGCGGGACGCACTTTAGGCAGGTTTTCAGCTCTTCGCCACGCGTACTTCGTCGCCGGCTTTGAGCGCGTCCGGCGGGTTGTCGATGACGCGGTCCCGGCGCGTCACGCCCGACGCGATCTCCACCGAGGTGCCGTAGTCGCGCAGGATCGTGACCGGCTTCACGCTCACGCGGTTGCCGGGCCCCACCACCGCAACCGCCGTGCCGTCGTCGTTGAAGATCAGCGCGCTCGCGGGCAGGCGGATCGCGTTCGCCGTCGCCGGCAGGTCGAAGCGCACCTGCGCATAGTCGCCGGGCTTGAGCCTGCCTTGCGCGTTGTCGGCCTGGAGCTGGACCAGCACCGTGCCCGTCGTAGGATCGACGGCCTCGGCGTTGGCGGCAAGTGCGGCGGTGAACGTCTCGCCGGGATATTCCGGCACGGTGAATTTCGCCGTCATGCCCGGCGCGATCATCGCGGAATAGTTCTGCGGCACGTTCACATAGATGCGCAGCTTGCCCGTCTCGGAGACGGTGAACAGCGGCGCGGTGCCGGGCGCGCCCACGGTCACGAGCGAACCGACATCGACGGAGCGGCTCGTCACCGTGCCGTCGAACGGCGCGGTGAGGCGCTCGAAATTGGTGAGGTCGCGCAGCCGCGCGACATTGGCCTGCGCCGAGGCGACGGCGGCGGTCTTGGCGGCGAGGTCGGCGTTCTTCTCGTCGACGTCCTGGGGCGCGGCGGCGTTGCTCTTGGCCAGCGCGTTCCAGCGCTTGGCGGTCTGGGCGGAGAGCTTCTGGTTGGCGATGGCCGTATTGAGGTCGGCGCGAGCCTGGGCGAGCTGCTGGTCCTGGTCGGGAATGTCGATCTCGGCGAGTAGCTGCCCCGCCTTCACCTTGGCGCCGATGTCGACATACCACTTCTTCAGGTAACCGCTGACGCGGGCATAGATCGGCGCGCTGTTGTAGGCCTGCACGTTGCCGGGAAGCGTGAGATCGCCCGCCTTGCCCGCCTGGCCGAGGTTGATCACGCTGACCACGGGCAGCGCGTTGGTGTCGGTCCAGGCGGCGACGCTGCGGTCGGCGGTCACGCGCGTGATGACGCCCACGACGATGATGAGGGCCGCCACGCCGGCTGCGATAATGCCCGCAAGCCTGAGACGCCTGGGCGGCACGTAGCGGAGCATGTCTTGATTGTCAGGCATAGGCTTCTTCCGGAGTGGGCGTCGCAGTGCGCGACTTCGTGGCTTCGCGGCCGTGGACGATGCTGAAGATCACCGGCACGAACATCAGCGTAGCACAGGTGGCGAAGATGAGGCCGCCGATGACGGCGCGGCCGAGAGGCGCGTTCTGCTCGCCGCCCTCGCCCAGGCCCAGCGCCATCGGCGCCATGCCGATGATCATGGCAAGCGCGGTCATGAGCACCGGGCGGAAACGCGTGACGCCGGCTTCGATGGCGGCCAGCGCGGCGTCGCCGGTCGCGGCCAGGCGCTCGCGCGCGAAGCTCACGACCAGGATGGAGTTCGCCGTCGCCACGCCCATGCACATGATCGCACCGGTGAGCGCGGGCACAGACAAGGTCGTGCCCGTGGCGAACAGCATCCACACGATGCCCGCCAGCGCCGCGGGCAGCGCGGTGATGATGACGAAGGGATCGAGCCAGGACTGGAAGTTCACCACGATCAAGAGATAGATCAGCACGATCGCCGCGAGCAGCCCGTAGGACAGGCCGGAGAACGCCGTGTTCATCGTCACGACCTGGCCGCGCAGCGTGACGGTCACGCCCTTGGGCAGGTCGTGCGCCGTGTCGGCAATCAGCGCGCGGATATCGGCGGCGACGCCGCCCAGGTCGCGATCCTGCGTCGTCGCGTAGAGATCGATGTCGGGCATGACGTTGTAGTGCGTGACGACGGCATCGGATTGCTGGCGGTGGATGGTGCCGAGCCCGCCCAATATCTGAAGCCCGCCCGACGCGCCCGTCACCGGCACGTTCTGCAGCGCGGCCAGGCTGTCGACGCGGTATTCCGGCGTCTGGGCCACGATCGGGTACGACACGCCGGTCTTGGGATTGAGCCAGAAGGTCGGCGCGGTCTGCGAGCTTCCGGCGATCGAGGTCACGACGCTGTTGGTGACGTCGCGCTCGGTGAGTCCCAACTGCGCCATGCGCGAGCGGTCGACGTCGACGCGAAGCTGCGGGTTGCGGAACGACTGCTGCATGCGCGCATCGGCGACGCCGCGGATGGAGCGCAGCCTGTCGAGCAGTTCGAGCGCATAGGCGCGGTCCTTGTCGGCGTTCGGCCCGGCGACCTGGATGTCGATGGGCGCGGGCGCGCCGAAGTTCAGGATCTGGCTGACGATGTCGGCCGGCAGGAACGAGATCGCCGTACCCGGAAACGCTTTCGGCAGCCTCTCGCGCAGCGTGCGCACATAGTCCGCGGTAGGTCCGTGGTCTGGGGCGAGCGTCACGTAGATGTCGCCGTCCTGGTAACCGATCATGCCGGAATTGTTGTAGACCGTGTTGATCGAGCTTGTCGGCAGGCCGATGTTGTCGACGATCGAGGAAATCTCCCGCGAAGGAATGGTCCGGCGGATCTCCTTTTCGATGTCGCCGAACATTACCGAGGCATGCTCGATACGCGTGCCGACGGGCGGGCGCACGTGCAGCGTGATCTCGCCTGCATCCACCGCCGGGAAGAAGTTCGACCCCAGGAACGGCACCAGCACGAACGACGCCAGAACGAAGACGAGGAAGCCGAGCACGAACGGCCGGCGGTTGGCGAGCGCCATGGCGAGCAGGTTGCGATAGCCGCCCCGGAAGCTCTCGAACCGCGCCTCGAAGCCGCGTTGGAAGCGCTGAAGCGCGTTGCCGCGCGGCGCTGTATGCCCTTCCTCCGCATGCGGCTTGAGCAGGTACATCGCCATGGTCGGCACCAGCGTGCGCGACAGGATGAAGGACGCGATCATCGCGAACACCACCGCTTCCGCCATCGGCACGAACAGGAAGCCCGCGATACCTTTCAGCGCGAACATCGGCACGAACACGATGCAGATGCACAGCAGCGAGACGAAGGCCGGCTGCACGATCTGCTGCGCGCCGTCGAGGATCGCGGTGCGCACGTCCTTGCCGTGCTCGAGATGCCAGTTGATGTTCTCGATCGTCACCGTCGCATCGTCGACCAGGATGCCGACGGCGAGCGCGAGCCCTCCCAAAGTCATGATATTCAGCGTCTGGCCGGTCCACCACAGGGCCGCCAGCGCGCTCAGGATCGCCAGCGGGATCGAGATCGCGATGATCACGGTCGAGCGCCAGCTGCCCAGGAACAGCAGGATCATCAGGCTGGTCAGCGCGGCCGCGATGATGCCCTCGCGCACCACGCCCGAGATCGCGGCCTTGACGAAGATCGACTGGTCGTTGAACAGGCTGATCTTGAAGTTCGGCGGCAGCGTGGTCTCGATCTTCGGCAGCGCGTCCTTGACGCCCTGCACGATGTCGAGCGTCGAGGCCGAGCCCGTCTTGAGGATCGTGGTGAGCACCGCGCGCGCGCCGTCGACATGCACGACGCTTTGCTGCGGCGGGTTGCCGTCGCGGACATGGCCGACGTCATGGATGTAGGTCGTGGCGCCGTTCTGGTACTTGACCGGAAGGTCGTTGAGCTCCGCGATCGTCTCGGCGGCGTCATTGAGCTTGACGGTGTATTGCGTCGCGCCGAACTTCACCGTGCCTGCGGGCAGGATCTGGTTCTGCGCCGCGATCGCGTTCTCGACATCCTGCGCCGACAGGCCCTTGGCCTGCAGCGCCTGGCTGTCGAGATCGATCTGCAGCTGGCGCACCTTGCCGCCGTAGGAATAGGGAATGGCGGCGCCGGGGATCGTCGTCAGAGTCGGGCGCACGAAGTTCTGCGCAATATCCAGCACCTGCTGCTCGGACATGTGCTGGCCCGAGAACGCCAGCTGCAGAATCGGAACCGTCGAGGCGTTGTAGTTCAGGATCAGCGGCGGCGTGGCGCCCGCGGGCATCTGCCTCAGCGTCGTCTGCGAGATCGAGGTCACCTGCGCGGTCGCGGTGCGGATATCGACGCCGGGCTGGAAATAGATCTTCTCGATGCCCATGCCGGGGATCGACGTGCTTTCGATGTGCTCGATGTCGTTGACCGTCGTCGTCAGCCCGCGCTCATAGGGCGTGACGATGCGGCCCGCCATCTCGTCCGGCGACAGGCCGGTATAGGAGAACGCGACACCGATCACGGGGATGCGGATGTCGGGGAAGATGTCGGTCGCCGTCTGCAGCGCCGCCAGCACGCCCGCGATCACGATCAGGATCGCCATGACGATGAACGTCAACGGTTTTTCCAGCGCGACACGGACGATCCAGGTCATGCGAGGGGTGCCTCGAGCTCGCCACAACAATACACGACCGCCGGGCTTTCGACCCGGAGGCGACGGATGCGGTTCGCGGCGCTCGAACCGGCTTTGGGCGGCGCGGACGCGCAGCGGATCAACCCCTTGACCCGGCAGCGCCCCGATCTATGTTACTGATCGGTACGTCACCTGCGGGCTATATAGGTACCGCTCGGTAACATCGTCAAGGCGGAAAACCGTGGCAAAACGTGTCGAAGCGAAGACCTTCCTGCGTAAAAGCCCGCGTCCGCCCAAGCGCGCGGCGGAGCGCATCCGCGAGAGCGCGCGCGACCTCTTCTACCGCCAGGGAATCCGCGCCGTCGGCGTTGACGAAATCGTGAGCCATGCGGGGGTCACCAAACCCAGCCTCTATCGAAGCTTCCCCTCGAAAGACGATCTGGCGGCCGACTATCTGCGGCATATGGGCGAGGACGGCCTGGCGCGATTCGACGCGACGATCGCAGCCGACCCGTCGAATCCGCGCGGTCAATTGCGCGTCTGGCTCATCCAGCTTCAGGCGAAGTCCGCCAAGAGCGACTATCGCGGCTGCGGCACCACCAACGCGGCGGTCGAATATCCCGACCGCAAGCACCCCGCGCGCAAGGTCGCCAGCGACATCAAGGGCCGCTTCCGTGCGCGCCTGACCGCGCTCGCGACGCGCATGGGCGCGCGAAAGCCCGATCGGCTGGGCGACGCGCTGCTCCTCTTGTTCGAAGGCGTCTATGCGTCGGGACAATTGTTCGGCGCCGGCGGTCCGGCGCGCGTCGTCATCGAGGCGGCCGATGCGCTGATCGACCACCACCTGAAGCGCTGAGCGAAACTCGCACTACTTCGCTTTCTTCCTGCGTCCGACGAAGGACAAAAATCCGGCGGCCATGAAATCGGCCATGCGCGCCTTCACCGACGGCAGATCGCCCGAGCGGCACAGCCCGTTCGAGAGGCGGTCGAGGCGGCCGCTGCGGGACAGGGAATGCATCAAGCTGCCGGTCACGAAGTGATAGCCCCAGAAGATGTCCTCCTCGGGCACGTCCGGCAGCGCCTTGCGCAACAGGCCGATCAGGCGCAGCACCACCGGATCGAAATACTGGTCGAACATCGCAGCACCCTCGGGCGTGTTGGACAATTGCGAGCCGAAGGCGCCGTAGTTCCTCCAGCCTTCGCCGCCATTGGTGTAGAGATCGAAGTCCGTATCCAGGAACACGTGAAGCGCGCCCGCCACGGTGGGCTTCCCGCGGGTGTCCTTCTCATACTGCTCCAGCGCCTTCATGCGCCGCGCGCTCGTCACCTCCGCGCGGCGGGCGAAGACCGCCTTGAACAAGGCGAACTTGTCCTCGAAGTAGTAGTGCATCAGCGAGGTGTGGACGCCGACCTTCAACGCCACGTCGCGCAAAGTCACGCCGTAGAGACCGTGCTTGGAGAAGAGCAGCTCGGCGGAGTCCAGGATCTGCTCCAAGGTCTCGGCGCGCTGCTCGGCCTTCGTCCGGGGTGACTTCCTGACCGTTCTCTTGCGGGGAAGCTTCGCCTTGGCTCGCGTCATCAATCCGACCTTCGTTGGGTATGCTGGAAGCCTGCTCCCAGCCCGCGGCCGGACGGCCCCATCCCGCCCGCTCAGGCCCTTGTGTATTCCGCGCGAAGGCGATTCTTGTCAATCTTCCCGGTGGCGGCCAGCGGCATGTGCGACACCTGGATCACCTGGTCGGGGATCCACCAGTCGGCGACGTTGCCGCGCAACGCCTCCAGGAGCGCGTTGTCGTCCAGGACGTGGCTCTTCTGCGGCTCGACCACCAGCAAGGGACGCTCGCCCCATTTGGCATCGGGCTGGCCGATGACGGCGACCAGGCCGACGCCCGGCAGGCGGCCGACGATGGTCTCGATCTCCACCGGGTTGATCCACTCGCCGCCGGATTTGATCAGGTCCTTGGACCGGCCCGAGATCGTGAGGTTGCCGTCGCCGTCGATGCTGGCGAGATCGCCGGTGTCGAAATAACCCTCGCTGTCGAGGACGTCCTTTTCGGCCTTGAAGTAGCGGTCGACGACGCTCGCGCCCTTCACCTTCAGGTGACCGGTGACGTTGCGTTGCTCGGCCAAGGTCGCGCCGGCGGCGTCGGTGAGCTTGAGATCCAGCCCGACCGGCGGACGGCCCGAAGCGATCACGCGCTCGCGTCCCTGCGCGGGCGCGACCGTGCCCAGCGGCGAAAGCTCGGTCATGCCCCAGCTCGTCTGCACGCGCGCCTGAAGACGCTCTTCCATGCGCCGGATCAGCGCGTCCGGACAGGTCGAGCCGCCGATGATCACGCGCTCCAGGCTCGGCACCTCGCCGCCGGCTTCGTCGAGATGGTCGATGAGGGCGTGCCACACCGTCTGCACGCCGGCCGCGATCGTCACCCCTTCCGCGCGGATGAGCGAGGCCAGATGCGCGCCGTCGGTGTGACGGCCGGGCAGGACGAGCTTGGAGCCGGCGGCGGGCGCCGCGAACGGGAATCCCCAGCCGTTCGCGTGGAACAGCGGCACGGCGACGAGGACGCAATCGGACGCGGTCAGCGCGATCGCGTCCGCCTGCAGCGCACGCAGCGTGTGAAGATAGTTGGAGCGGTGGGTATAGACCACGCCCTTCGGCGCGCCCGTCGTGCCCGACGTGTAGCAGAGCCCGGCGGCCGCATTCTCGTCGAACGCGCCCCAACGCACCTCCCGGCCGAGCTCGGCGAGCAGCGTCTCATAGGCGAACCCGCCCTCGGCGCGCGCGCCCTCCAGGTACACGATCACCTCGATGCTCGGGCAGCGCAGCGCGAGCTCGCGCGCCAGATCCTCGAGGCCCTGGCCTACGGCCAGCACGCGGTCCTCGGCCTCGTTCACCATCGCGGCCAGATGCGCCGCGGTCATGCGCGGATTGAGCGTGTGGCACACCAGCCCCGCCCCCATCGCGCCGTAATAGATCTCGATGTGACGCTGCGTGTTCCACGCCAGCGTCGCCACGCGGTCGCCCGTTCGCAGACCCAGCGCCAGGAGCGCGCCCGACAGACGGTTGCTGCGCTCCCTCAGAGCCGCGTAGCCGATGCGGCCGATGCCGGCCGTGACGATCTCGCGATCAGGCGACCACTTGGCGGCGTGGTCCAGGATTTTGTCGACTGTGAGGGCGTAGGATTGCATGGGCCTGTCGGTTGAACCGGTATTCCGGCCGCCGGCCGGCTGGTACAGCCGGCGGCCGTCTGCCCCCCGTTAAAACGCCTTCGTCAAGCTGATCCCGTACTGACGCGGCGCGCCGGCGAAGCGAAGATTCGAATTGAGCGCCGCCACGTAGTGCAGGTCCGTCAGGTTGGTTCCATAGAGCGTGATGTCGTAGGTGCCGTGCGTCCAGTCGAGCTGCGCGCCGAGAATATCGCGCGAGCCGAGACGGTCGCCGAGCGCAGGTTCCTCGAACAGCGTCGCCCACTGCTGGGACTCATGCGCGTAGTTGACCCGCGGCGTCAGCTTGTCGCCGGCGCCGAGGTCGAACACATACTGTGCACTGAGGTTGAAGGTGAAGTTGGGTGCGTAGGTTTGCTGGTGGTTTTTAAGGTCGACGCATGTGCCGAAGATATTCAACGGTCCCGACTTGGGGTCACAAGGCAGCACGACCGGTATTCTCGGATCCGTGGCAAAGAATTGACCTAACGCGCTGTGCATCAGGCCGACACCGCCTGTGAACGACAACGCGCCGAACGAAGCCTGGGTTTCCGCCTCGAGGCCGTAGATCTTTGTTGTGTTCGGATCGTTGACCTCAAATGGGAATACTGGAACGGCGGGGTAGCCGATCGAAACCTGGAAATTCTTATATTGGTTGTAGTAGCCGTCGATCTGCGTACGCAGGTGGCCGTCAAGCCATGTTGCCTTCCAGCCCGTCTCGTATTCCGTCACCCGTTCCGGACCGAACGCGGCCGGCGTCCCGAGGCCGACGGGCACGTTCAGCCCGCCCGGCTTGTAACCGGTCGCAATGAAGGCATAGACGAACTGGTCGTCGTTGATGGTCCAGTTGATCGAGCCTTTGTAATCGAAGCTGCTGGATTCGGTCTTCTGAACGTCGTTCAGCAATAATCCGTACTGATCGATTTGTGCGTCGTTTTTCGACCTGCTGTCCGACCAGCGCCCGCCCAGCTGGACCTGCAAGCCGTCCGTCACATTGTATCCGACTTGGCCGAACGCGGCCCACGCCTGATTCGGATTGTTACCCTGCAGCGAATAATCGCCAGGGCCCGTCGGCGCAGGGGTATGAATGAGAAATTGATAGGGCTTCTCGAAATCGTATGTATTCGCCTGTGTGTACGCACCAACCACCCATGTAAGACGCCCGGTATCCGGCGAAATGATGTTGAATTCCTGCGAGAAGATCGTCTCCCCGACCTTGTCGAAGAAGGTATCGACTTTGGAGTTGTAAACGAGAACCGGCAGCAGGGGACTCGTCGGATAGATGGCATGCGGATCGGCGAACGACGTGCCGTCGAGATCGGCGGCGTAGTCCGTGCTGGCCGTTTGATAGCCGGAAATGGACCGGAACGTGATGCCGTTGGGAAGCACATAGTCGACCTTCAGCGAGGCCCGCGTGAAGCGGTCCAAGCCTCCCTGCGGCGCGTTCGCCGTGATGTGGAAAAGATCGGTGTAGTGCGGGTTCGGGGTGTTCGTTCCCTGATAGGTCTTGAAACCGTCCTCGAACGGATCGGCCGGATAGGCGCCGTTGTCGAGATAGTCGCCGTCGACCTTGAGCAGCACCGACAACGCTTCGGTGGGTTTCCACAGCGCGCTCACGCGGCCGGCGGCCCAGCGCTCGTCACCGGGGTTGTAGCCGGGCTTACAGTCCGCATATTTCTGGTGCGGACAGTTATCCGCCGGATCGGTGTCGGCGATCGAATAGAAGCTGCCCCGCCCGGCGCCGAAGCCCGCCACCCTTAATGCGAAGGTGTCGCTGACCGGGATGTTGACGCCGCCTTGCACCATGCCGGCGTCGTAATTGCCGAAGCTGGTCATCGCATAGCCGGTATAGCTGCCGCCGATCTCGGGATTGGCGGAGTCGACGAACACCGCGCCGCCGGTCGCGTTCTGGCCGACGAAGGTGCCCTGCGGTCCGCGCAGGATCTGGATATCCGCAACGTCGTAGTAGGGTTCTTCGGCGATGTAGCCGGGGAACGTCGCCACGCCGTCGCGATAGGTGATCACGCCGGTGGCCGTCTGCGAATTGTGCTCGCCCTTGCCGATGCCGCGAATGTTGAAATCGATGCCCTGGCCGAAATTGTCGACCGTGACCGATGGCGCGATGAACTGGAGCTGATCCACCGACACCACGCCCTTGGCTTGGAGCTCGTTGCCGCTGATGACGTCGGCCGAGATCGGCGTCTTCATCAGGTTTTCCGACCGGCGCTCGGCGGTGACCACCACGGTTTCGACGCCGCCGCTCGATGCCGTCTGCGCGTATGCCGCATTGCAGCAAACAAGCGACAGGACAGATGCCGACAGATACAGAGCCCGCTTCATGTGATCCCTCCCCTTCCGCCTCCCGGCGGTCAACGTGCTCTTCGGCACGCTCGGCGACGCTGACAGGAAGCCGGGCGGAGGTCAATATTCATTCACACGCGTATGAATATCTTAAGGGCGAGGTGATGCTCGCGCGCCACGCCCATCCGTTAAGACATTCACACGCGTGTTAGCGTTGACGAACCCCGACATCCGGCGTCATGGTGGACGAAACGCCGGCGTCCGAACCGGCGGCCGAGGGGAGATTCGTGAGCGGGAGCGGCGGCGAGTTGCAGGCAGGCCGGCCGAAGGCGCCGGGCGCACGCGCCTGGATCGCGCTTCTCGTGCTGACCTTCGTCTACGTCCTGAATTTCCTCGACCGCTCGCTGCTCGGCATCCTCGCCAAGCCCATCCAGGACAGCCTGCATGTCAGCGACGGCCAGCTCGGGCTCATCGGCGGACTCTACTTCGCGCTCTTCTATTGCCTCATCTCGATTCCAGTCGGCTGGGTCGCCGACAGGACCAACAGGGTGTGGCTGCTGTCGCTTGCCTGCGCGCTGTGGAGTGCTGCGACGATGGCGTGCGGTCTCGCCGCGAACTATGCGCAGCTCGCCGTGGCGCGCATGGCGGTCGGCATCGGCGAGGCCGGCGGCGTGCCGCCATCCTATGCGGTGATCTCAGACTATTTCCCGTCGGGCCGGCGCGGCACCGCGCTCGGCATCTACAACATGGGGCCACCCATCGGAGCCGCGCTCGGCGTCGCGTTCGGCGCCACTATCGCCGCCGCCTATAGCTGGCGCGACGCCTTCATCGTGCTCGGATCGGTCGGGGTGGCCGCGTCGCTGCTTCTGCTGGTGACCGTGCGCGAGCCGGTTCGCGGCGGGCTCGATCCCAAGCCCGCTCCGGGCCCGCGCGCCGGATTCCGGCAGACGGTCAGGATGTTCTTCTCGCACCGCGCCATCGTGCTCGCGGCGCTGGGCAGCGGGGCGACACAGATCATCACCTACGGCTCGGGGAATTTCGCGACCCTGTTCCTCATGCGCGAGAAGGGCATGACGCTGCGCGAGGTCGCGGTCTATTACGCGCTTGTCCTCGCGTTCGGCATGGGCGGCGGCATCTTCCTGTCGGGCCGGGTGATCGACCGGTTCACGCGGCGCTCGAAGCAGGCCTATGCCGTCATCCCGGCCTTGACGCTCGCCCTCGCCGTTCCGCCGTTCGTGGGCTATGTGTGGGCGCCTACGTGGCAGCTTGCGCTCACCTTCCTGATCGGCCCTACCTTCCTCAACTATTTCTATCTCTCCTCGGCGGTCGCGCTGGTCCAGGAGGAGGTCGCGCCCGGGCAGCGCGTGCTGTCCGGCGCGCTGCTGCTGCTGATCATGAACCTGATGGGGCTCGGACTCGGGCCCACCTATGTCGGGGCGGTCAGCGACTACTTCCACGCCGCCGATCCGCACCACTCGCTGCAGATCGCGTTCTACGCGCTGGTGCCGTTCTACGGTCTGGCCATCGCACTGTTCATTTGGCTAGCTTTCGTGCTTCGAAGAGAACCTGGAGTCCCGCGATGAGAAGTCTGATCCTTGCCGCCGTTTGCGCCTGTCTGGCCTCGACGTCTCAAGCCGCGGAACCCGGCCCGGTCGTCGATGCGCCGGCCGGGAAGCTGGAAGGGATCAGTCAGGGCGCGCTGAACGTCTTCAAGGGCATTCCCTACACGCAGCCGCCCGTCGGAACCCTGCGCTGGAAGCCGCCCGTGGCGCTGCCGCGCTGGGAGGGCACGAAGAAAGCGACCGCGTTCGGTCCCGCCTGTTTCCAGCCGACGGCGCGGCTCGCGAGCGTCTACACGGCCGATACCGGGCCGATGAGCGAGGACTGCCTGTTCCTGAACGTATGGGCGCCGAAAGACGCGCACAACGCTCCCGTGATGGTGTGGATCCATGGCGGCGCGCTGACGACGGGGGCGAGCAGCGAGGCGCTGTATGACGGAACGAAGTGGGCCGCGCGCGGCATCGTGCTCGTCTCGATCAACTACCGGCTCGGCGTGCTCGGCTGGCTCGCGCATCCCGAGCTCAGCGCCGCCTCGCAGCTCAGGACGTCGGGCAATTACGGCTTGCTCGACCAGATCCAGGCGCTGCATTGGGTCCATGACAACATCGCCGCGTTCGGCGGCGATCCTGAGAACGTGACGATTGCGGGCGAATCTTCGGGCGGCCTGAGCGTCATGTACCTCATGGCCGCGCCCGGCGCGCACGACCTGTTCGCGAAGGCCATCGCGCAGAGCGCCTATATGATCTCCACGCCCGAGCTGCGCACGAAACGCTTCGGCGGCATTCCGCAGGAGGATTTGGGCGTCTGGCTCCAGGGCAAGCTGAACGCGCCGAGCCTGGCTGCCATGCGCGCGATGGACGGTGCGGCGATCACCAACGCGGCGGCGGCGGCCGGCTATCCGCCGTTCGGGACGGTCGACGGACAAATCCTGCCGCGCCAGCTCGTCGATGCTTTCGACGGCGGCTATCAGGCGCCGGTGCCGATGCTCGTGGGTTTCAACAGCGGCGAGATCCGTTCGCTGAGGATGCTGTCGCCGCCCCTGCCCGCGAATGCCGCCGAATACGAGAAGACCATCCGCGAGCGCTATCTCGATCTCGCGGACCGGTTCCTGAAGCTCTATCCCAGCAGCGACATGCAGGAGAGCGTCTGGGCCACGACGCGCGACGGCCTTTACGGCTGGACCGCCGAACGCCTCGTCGCGACGCAGACGCGGTTCGGCCTGGCCTCGTATCTCTACTACTTCGACCACGGCGTTCCAGCCGCCGACGCGGCGGGACTGCACGCCTTCCATGCGAGCGAGCTTCCCTACATGTTCGGGACGCTCGACCGCACGCCGCCGCATTGGCCGAAAGCGCCCTCCACGCAAGCCGAGGCGAAGCTTTCCGACGCCATGCTCGACTATTGGACCAGCTTCGTGCGCACCGGACATCCGCAAGCCGCGGGCGAACCGGCGTGGCAGCCTTATGGGACCAACAGGTCCTATATGGCGTTCAAAGACGCGCCCGTGCCGTCGGACCATCTCCTCCCCGGCATGTACGAATTGAACGAGGAGGTCGTCTGCCGGCGCCGCGCGAACGGAACCATCGCCTGGAACTGGAACGTTGGCCTCGTCGCGCCGCCGGTTCCCGCGCAAAACGCGCTCTGCAGGAAGTGACGAGCGTCACCAACGGCGGCGGAGAAAGCCGCCGTTGGTCGTTCGGATCGCAAGCGCTCAGTTGTGAACGATGGAGAGCGCCGGTGACGTCTTGATGCTGCCGGTGACGGTGCAACCGCCCGTGAGCGGCACGTTGGTGAACTTGATCTTGCCCAGCTTGATGCCCACCTTGATGTTGCCGGGTCCGCAATTGCCGATTGGCGAGGTGAAGGTCACGTTGTTGATCTGCGCCGCCTTGGCTGTCAGGGCGTTCGACTGCCACGGCAGATTGCTGAGCCCGACGGTGCTGCAGCCGACCTGACCGCTGAACGTGCCGCTGTCGACGAAGCCGACGCCGGTATCGTCGACATGGCCCTGGAACTTCGCCTTGCATTGCAGCGTGACGCCGTTCTTCGTCGCCGAGGTCGTGCCGGTGCCGGTGAAGGTCGTTCCTTCCGGTTCGAGGTGATATTTGGAAGCAGCATAGGCGTTGCCGGCGATGCCGAACGACACGAGGCCGGCGGCGATGATCGTGATGGCAGTTTTCATGACGCTTCATCCTTGGTTGATCGGCGCCTGACGCGCCAGGTTATGGAGCGACCGCGTCGCTCCGGAAAGTCTCACTCGATCGATTTGGTGATCCGGATGCCGAACAGCCGCGGATCGGTCACGAAGACGTTGGTTGTGAGCGCGGTGTCGTCGCTGTTGAGGAACGCGCCGGTGATGGAGGTGGTGTCGAACAGGTTCTTCACATAGAGCATGACGTCCAGGCCGTCCGCGTCCGCGAAGGTCAGCGACATGTTGACGTTTGTATAGCCGCGCAGCTGGTCATAGGGCTTGTCGTTGAACACGCGCGCGAAGGAGTCGGACTGATAGTAGACGTCGCCGCGCAGCGTCGCCGTCCAGTCCTTGCCGATCGGCTTGGTGTATTGCGCGCCCGCCGACAGCGTCAGATGCGGCGTGTTCGGAAGCTGGTTGCCGGCGAGGTTCTTGGCGAAGCCCTCGCCGTTGTTCGGCGCGGTCTTGGGATCGAAGCCGATATAGCCGGGCAGGTTCACCGGGTCCGGGTTGGCCACGTAGGGCTTGCCGGTGACCGGATCGAGGTCCTCGCTATAGGCCTGGGTGCAGGCGATGGTGAGCTCGTCATGCGCCAGAAGCTCGTTGACGACGTAGGTCGGAAGGATGCAGTTCGACGTCGCGGTGATGAAGGGCCTCACCACCATCCAGTCCGTGTTGCCGTTGGTGCGGTCCATCAGGTCGATCGCGTCGGACCCGCCCGCGAGCGTGGCGTCCTGGTACCCGGCGGACAGGTTGAAGACCAGGCCGTCGACGGGCGCCCAGGTCGATTCGATCTCGGCGCCCTTCACCGTGGCGTTGAAGTTGAGATTGACCGAGGTGCGGTCGACGATCTGGGAGATCTGGTAATTCCGGTAGTTGTAGTAGAAGAACGCGCCGTTCAGCGTCATCGTGTTGCCGAACACCGCGTTCTTCGTGCCGAGCTCATAGGCGTCGACGAATTCCGGCTTGAAGGTGAGCGGATGCGTCAGGTCGCTGGGCGAGCTGAAATCGACGCCGCCGCTGAAGATCGGCACGACGCCCGGCGGATTGGCGCCACCGGCCTTGTAGCCGCGTGAATAGGACGCGTAGACGAGCGTGTCGTCGGTGAAGTCGGTCTTGGGCGTCCAGGTCGCGACCGCGCGGCCCGTCAATTCCTGCCAATGCTGCGAGAGGACCCCGGCCGAGGGAATGCCCTTGAACGCCAGACCCGCCCAGCTCGGGAATTCCGTGAAGTCCTTCCGGTCGTCGGTGAAACGCAGGCCGCCGGTGAGCTTCAGCGTGGGCGCGACCTGATAGTAGAGCTCGCTGAACGCGGCCCAGGAATTGATGCGGGCGGGGTTCATGCTGAGGAAATAGTTGTGGCCCTGCCCGTCGACATTGGCGAGCGAATGAGGATCGATATAGGCGCAGCCCAATCCCAGAAGCGTCTGGTCGAGATTGTTCGGATCGGCCGGGATCGGGTTGCAGCTGTTGGCCAGCGCCGGGTCGAACGGGATGTGGCCGGCGTTGCTCGGGTTCTTGTCGCCGCCGTTGACGGAGTTCACGTATTCGGTGAACAGGCTGAGCGCGTTGAAGAAGACGTAGTAATCCTCCGACGTGCGGTAGTGCAGATAGTTGGCGCCCAGGACGAAGTTCAGCGGGCCGTCGTAGTTCGAGGTCAGCCTGAGCTCCTGGTAGAACTGCTCCGAGTTCTCCTGGGAGACGTCCTGTCCCACCATCGTGTCGGAGCAGCCGAGCTGCGGATCGCAGTATTCGCCGTCGCGGCCGACGAGCGTGTGATGGCCCGGATCGATGAAGATGGGCCCGGTGTTGAAGCGGTTGTAGTCTTCCGTGGAATACAGGAAGTCGCTGTTGTAGCCGGTCTGCGACGTCAGCGTGAGCCTGGGCGTGAGCGCGTAGTCGACGTTCAGTTCCAGCGTGTCGCTTCTGGCCTTGTATTTCGGGTCGAGCAGCGAGTCGATGACGCGCAGATCGCGCGGCTGTGTCACGCCCGCATAAGGATCCGTGCCCGGCGCGACATAAGGCGTGAGCAGCTCCAGCGCGGTGACGAAAGGTATGCCGCCGGCATTCGGCGTCTGGAACGCGCTCGGCGCATAGAGCGAGCCGGGAAGACATCCCTGCGTCAGCCATTCCGAGCCGAAGTTCGCCGAGGTGACCTGTTGCGGACCCGCCGGGCCGTCGACGACCGAGGGGCCCGGGTCCTTTTCGCACAGCTGTTTGGTGGAGCGCGCGCGGTTGTCGTTCTCCCAGAAATGCTCGTAGACCAGATCGGCCTTGAACTGAGCGGTGGGCTCGTAGTGCAAGGTGGCGCGGCCCGATGCCAGATCGCGGCCGTCGATCGCCTGCCCCGTCAGCTGGTTGAGCTCGTAGCCGTCGCGCGAGGTCCATTCTCCCGCGATACGCAGCTGCAGGTGCTCGTCGAAGGGAAGATTGACCATCCCTTCCAGGCGGCGCTCGTTGTAATTGCCGACGTCCACGGAGAAATTCCCCTCGTACTGGTCCGTCGGCTTGGCGGAGACCATGTTGACGACGCCCGCGGGCGCGTTGCGGCCGTAGAGCGTGCCCTGCGGTCCGCGCAGCACCTCGACGTCGTCGACGTCGAAGAATTCCTGCTCGAAGAAATGATTGCGGATGAAGGGGATGTTGTTGAAGGCAATGGCGACGGCCGGATCGGTCGTGACCGAGATCGCCTGCGTGCCGATGCCGCGGATCTGGATGTTGTAGCCGGTGAAGTTGGTCTTGGAGAAGGTCAGGTTCGGCACCTCCCTGACGAGGTCGGGGCCGCCGGCGACCTGTTCCGATTTCAGTTCTTTTTGGGAGAAAGCGGAAATCGCGATCGGGACGTTCTGGATGTTTTCCTGGCGCTTCTGCGCCGTGACGACGACGGTTTCGACGCCGCCCGCGGCCTGCTGCTTCTGCTGTGCCGGCTGCTGTGTCGGCGGCCCTTCCTGGGTCGTCGCCTGCTGCGCATTCGCGGCGCCGCCGATGAGCGCCGCCACGGCCGTGCCTGCGACGAGGACGACGTGCAGGCGCGAGCTTTTCGGCATTGGAGTCCCTCCCTCTGGCCGGGAGCGGACGCCCGACCTTTCCGCCTTTTTGGCGATTGGAGGGGCAACGCACACTGATGTCAGTAGTTCCGTCACCGCCGCCCAAAAAAGTTTTTCCCGCCAGCCGTGGCGTCGAGGCGACAGCCGAGGCTGCGGAAAACCTGCTTCGGTGCGGCGCAGCACGGCGCTGCAGCGCAACAAGATGAGAAATTGTCAGCGGTGCTCTACAGGAAAAACTTCGGCAGAAGGAACGCGGTGACCTTCCTTGCAGAAGTGGGCTCGCGGTCGACCATTTCCTTGACCTGCTCGCCGATCACGGAATCGGCGAACGCCATGAGGGCTACGAGAAGCACCGCCGAGGTGACACCGCGGTGCGGGTCGCCTTTCTCGTCGGCGAACTTCTCTTCGAGCGCGCTCACGAGTTCGTCGACCGCCTGCCGGACCGGCTCTAAAAGGTAGAGATTGCCGGAGAGAACGATCCATGCCGCATGCCGCCCGGCGCCGCCTTTGTCGAAAGCGTCGAACACCATGTCGACCAGCGCGCGCGGCGCACCCTGGTCGGAGCGAAGATGCGACACCACGCCCATCAGAGCGGCCGCGAGGTCGCGTACCATCGCGCTCATCAGCTCCGATTGAAGCTCGCCCGCCGTGCCGAAGTGATGCAGGACATTGGTATGCGACATTCCCAGATCGTCGGCCACGGCCTTGAGCGTCACCGCGTCCGGGCCGCGTTCGACCAGAAGCTTGCGCGCCGAAGCGAGCATCTCGCCGCGCGCCTCCGGCGCCGAGCGGCGGCGGCGCGGCGCGGGCCGCGATTTGCGCTTCTGCTTGCGTTTAATTGACATCGTTGTCAGCATGCCGCTATGATCGGATCAACAGGTTAAAGGATCGTGCTTTGTCGGGCGAAACGCAAACGCCGGCCGATCTCGCCATCCGTCCGCGCGACATCGCCTTCGCGCGTGCTTCGCCCGCTGCGCCACGCTTCTGGCTGGGCGGCGACCCGATCGCCACGGCTTTTTTCAACGCGCTCTCCGCCTCGTTCCCGCAAGGAGAACGCTTCTTCATGGATTCCGTTCGCCCGTATCGCGAGAGCGCCGATGCGAAACTCGCCGGCCAGATCGCGGCCTTCACCGCCCAGGAGGCCGTCCACAGCCGCGAACATCTCGTCTTCAACGCCCGGATCGCGCAAGACGGCTTCGATTTCAGCCGCATCGATCTCTATCTCAAGAAGCGCTTCGATTTCGGCCGCAAGCTGCCGCGGCTCAACCAGCTTTGCGCCACCATCGCGCTCGAGCATTTCACGGCGATCCTCGCCCACGCCGTTCTTTCCGACGGCCGCGATCTCGCCGGCGCGCCTGCGGAGATCCGGCGCATGTGGCAGTGGCACGCGATCGAGGAGATCGAGCACAAGGCAGTCGCGTTCGACACGTTCCTCATGGCGACGCGGCGATTCTCGCCGCTCCGGCGCTGGTGGATCAGATGCGTCTCGATGGTGCTGAGCACGATGATGTTCCTGCGCTTCCTCTGGTTCGGCACGCGCGAATTCTTCCGCCACTACGGCATCGACGATCTGCGCAGCCGGCGCGCGCTGCTTCGCCATCTCTGGATCGAACCCGGCCTGATGCGGCGCGCCGCACCCGGCTATTTCGCCTACTACAAACCGAACTTCCATCCCTGGCACGTCGACGACCGCGCCCTGATCGCGGACGTCGAAGCCGCCCTTGAAACGCGCGGAGCGGCCACCTAGTTACGTCGCAGCGGCAAGCGGCGTGTTTCGAGGGGGAAATCGATGTCTGACGCGCTTCAAAAGCTCACGGACATGCTGGGGCTTGGGGTTTCACCGCCCGCGATGGCGGCGATCATCGCGCTTCTTCTTTACGTCGTACAATCCGAGCTGCGCTTCGGCGCCAAGGCGCGGGCCCATCGCGGCGGCGCCTCCGACCGGGGCAGCACGCTCGTCTTGTCGCTTGCGTCGCTGTTGGCCGTGCTCGGCGGTGTAATCGTGATGAAGGGCCGGGTGCCGTTTCTTTCATCTCCGATCCCTGCCTGGCTGTTTTGGCCCGGCAACATTCCCGGCATGGCGGCAGTGGCGTGGGCGGGTGTGGCCGCGAGCTTTGCAGGGCTCCTCCTGCGGCTCTGGGCCGTGCTGACGCTGCGCAAGCGCTATACCCGCACGCTTCTCATCCAGGACGATCACGGCCTCGAGCGCAAAGGGCCGTACCGGCTCGTCCGCCACCCGGGCTATCTGGGATCGCTTCTTTGCCTGAACGGATTCGCGCTCGCCTCCGGCAGCGCTGCCGTGACGGTCGCTTCGCTCACGGCGACGCTTTGGGCTTACGCCTATAGAATCCGTTCCGAGGACGCGATGCTGGTCAACGCTTTCGGCGAAGACTACGAAACCTATCGCCGCGAAGTCCGCGCGCTGCTCCCTTTCATACGCCCTAGCGCTGACCGATAGGTCCGGTGAGCACGGTGAGACTGGCGGCCGGCAGGTTGTAAGTCGCGCCCGATCCTCCTGAGACGGCCGTCGTGGATGGCGGGCCGTCCGGATCGGGATAGCTGTGCCGGCCCTTCGCGATCCAGGCATATTGGGCGGGCCCGAACTGGGTCTGCGTCACGCTGCCGGAAAACCATGCCGTGCCGCCCGTGGTGTCGAATTGTACTTCCGCCCCATGCGCATTCTCGAAATCGCGATTGACCAGCAGCAGCGACCACAGGCCGTCGGGCCGCGCGAGCGGATAGGCGGCCACCCAGGAATCGCCGCCCGCGATGGATGCCGGATAGAGCACATGCGTGCCTGATCCGGGCACGCTCCAGTCCTGCGTCAGCATCTGCGCCGCGAAATACTGCGAGAGCGGCGCCTGGGCCTGATATTTGGCGTCGCCTTCGAGCACGCCATAGGTGCCCCAGCCGTGACAGGGAAAGGCCGGGCTCAGCGGGATGGGCTCGTACTCGTAGAAAAACGCGCCATTGGCTCCCGTCGAAAGCAGCGAGCCGATCATCTCCGCGTACCACAGCCCACCCGTGACCTCCTGCGCGGCATCGGTTTCGTTCTGCGAATAGTTCGTCTCGGTGATGAACATCGGCAGCCCGGCGGGAAGCCCGTCCTGCCGCCACACCGAGACGATGTTGGACACGAGGCCGGGCTCGCGCACGAGATTGGCTTCGTCCTTGCTGTTGCTGCAGGAGCCGAACGGATAGTGCTCGAAGGAAAAGAACCCAAGATCGCTCAGATGCCCATGCGCCGACAGATAGGCGAGGAAGCGCTTCACCCACGACGTCTCGCCGTGCTTGACGAGCGGCCAGGCCTTCACGTCGTGCGCGTTATCCTCGAACACCGGCCCGCCCAATTGAAGGCCGGGATCGACGCCGTGCAGCGCGACGGCGAACTGGACATAGAGCGCCGCCTCGTCTTCCGGCGTCACGAATTGCCCGTCCGGCTCCTCGCCCATCTCCACGCGCGCGATCGCGTAGCTCCGCGTCTCCAGATAGCGGATCTCCGCGGCCGCGTTCGCGGGCGTGCTGTACATCACGGGGATCGGCACGGTGGCCGGCATGCCGCGCGTGACGCCGCTCTGGAACACGACATCGAGCCCCGGCTGTTCCTGATCGCGCACCCGGTCGTCCTTGCCGTGCCAGGGGTCGACCGAAGAAGCATAGGTCACCGTCTGCTTGCGGTCCGGGCGATGCTCCACGAGGTCCGTGAAATTGCCGCCATCGATCGTGCCGAAACCGGCTTCGGCGATCGCATAACCCGCGCAATCGCGCGGATCCGTGCTACCCGGCGTCGTGCAGGTGCCGGAGCTCTGCGTCATGGCGATGCGCAGATAGCGCACGGCGTTGGGCGCGTCGCCGAGCGACAGGGTGACCGTGCCGCCGCTGCCGTTGGAGATCACGCCGCCCGGGAAATTCACCCACATGCCGTGCGCCGGATCGTAGATGGGATCGCCGCCCGTCCAGTATTGAACGGCGTATTGAACTGCGAAGGGACTGCCCCACCAGATCTTCGCGGCATTCACCCGCTGCTTCCCGCGCAGATCGTAGAGCACCCATTGCGGATGCGCGCTGTCGGGGTCGCCGGTGAAGGACTGGGTCAGGTACGGATTGCTCTTCCAGAACGCCGTAAGATCGCCGTCGTCGAGGCGGGAATAGTCGTCGTCATTGCCCTGGTCGTGGGTGGAGCCGCGGCGGGGAAGCCGGTAGCCGAACGTGTCGACGATCGATTTGCCGGGCACGGCGCTGCTCATCCAATAGCCGCTGTCGCCGCCGGAGAAGACGCCATGCGGATTCCAATGCCAATCCTGGACCGATAGCTCCGTGTACAGACGATAGCTGACGGCACCCAGCCCCGCGCCGAGCATCTGGCCGACATTGGAGGGCGTGTAGATCTCGGGCACGGCATGGAACGGGACCCCGTCCACGCCCGCTCCGAAAGCGGCATCGGGCGCGAACCGGTTGAGCGCGTGCGCCGGATCGGCATCGACCGCGATCATGTAGGGCGTGCTTACGGGCGGCGGCAGGACCACGGGCGGCAGGTTTTGCGGATGCGGATGCCTCGAATGGGCCTGGGCCGCACCCGTGCACAGCACCAACGTCATCGCGGCGGCTAAGCGGCGCGCGGTTCCGATATCGAGTGTCCGCATGGCGGGTTTTCTCCCCCTGTCAGGGATGGCCAGATTCCTCGGGCATATGGTTTATATCCCGGAATCTCCGCGCTGTCGTCGACCCACGGCGCTACGGCCTCAGATATCCCCGAGGACGGTCCTCGCCCGTTCGCGGTAGGAGCGGCTGAGCGTGAGCCTGGTCCCGTCGCGCAGCGTGACGGAGCGGTCGCCGTTGAACAACGGCTCGACCGACTGCACCGCGTCGGTGCGCACGATGGTCGAGCGGTGGATGCGCAGGAACACCTTCGGATCCAGATGCGCCTCGAACTGGCTCATGGTTTCGCGCACCAGATGCACGTCCTTGCCGCAATGCAATGAAAGGTAGTTCCCCGCCGACTCGACCCAATCGATCGCGGAGGTGCTGACATAGTCCGTCCGCCCGACCGACTTGATCGGGATGCGGTCCAGATGCGGCCCTCGCGCCGCGGCATCGCCGGCCCGCCGCTGCTGGAGACGCGCGCGCACCTTCGCCAAGGCCTGCCTCAGCCGCTCGTGATCGAAGGGCTTGAGTAGATAGTCCACGGCCTCGGCGGCGAAAGCTTGGACGGCGAACTCCTCGAACGCCGTGATGAACACCACGGCGGGGCGCCTGTCTGCCGGCAGCCGGCCGAGGAGCTCGAAGCCGCTCGCGCCCGGCATCTGCACGTCGAGCATCAGGAGATCCGGCTTGAGGCGGTCGATGTCCGCCATCGCGGTGTCGGCGTCGCCGCACTCGCCCACGACCTCGACGTCCGGCTCGTCGCTCAGATAGCGCCGCACGCGCGCGCGCGACAGCGGCATGTCATCGACGATCAAGGTCCTGAGTTTCACGGAAAGCGAAGCCTTCATGGAACGGCAAGCTGATGCGCGCCATTAAACCCCCGCCCTCGCGAGGCTGCAATGCGAGCACGGCGGCCTCGCCGTAGACGTGACGCAGACGCGCGCGGATGTTCGCAAGCCCTATGCCCGGCGACCCGCCGGCGCCGGACAGCCCCGGCCCGTCATCCTCCACGTCCAGGATCAGGTTCGCTCCGTCGCGGCGGGCGCGGATGCGGATGCGGGCGATGCCGTCGGCGCCCATGCCATGCGTCAGCGCGTTCTCCGCCAGGGGCTGCATGACCATGCCGGGAAGGCGCGCGCTGAGGGCGGCCGGATCGATGTCCAGGCCGTATTGCAGGCGATCGCGCAGGAGCACCTTCTGAATGCCGAGGTAATGCTCGAGGAATGCGATCTCGTCGCGCAACGCGATCTCGTGCTGTTCGCCGTCGGCGAGCGACTTGCGAAGCAGCTGGCTGAGCTGGGTTATGACCTGGTCGGCCAGCTGCGGATCGTTGTAGCCCAGCTCGGAGATCGCGTTGAGCGTATTGTAGAGAAAATGCGGATCGAGCTGCGTGCGCAGGCGGCGGATCTCCGCTTGCGCCAGCCGTTCGCGCAGATGCCGCCGGTCGCGCCACAACAGCGCCGCCATCAGCAACGCACCTGCCAGCAATATCCACGGAATGATGGTGAGCAGCACGTCTCAGCTCTCGCTTTTGAGCCCGATCCAGGCCGCCTCTTCCGTCAGGACGGTGCCCATCAGATCGATGCGCGCTTTGATATCGTCCTCGCGGCAGACATAGAACCATTTGACTCCCAGGCCGCAGACGCGGAAGTCGCGCCCTTTCGTGGGCGGTCGGAAATCGGCGACGGCGTCACAAGTGAAGGAAAGCACGATCTGCCGCTCGCGTGCCGGTCCCGGCTCGAGCGTGATCGCGACGGTCCTCTCCTCATCGGCGCGCAATGGGACAACAATTCGCTGCCCCCCAGGGGCGTGGACGACGCCGGTCCCGTCTTGTCCCTGCACCCCTCTCAGGCCGAGATAGATGCACACCCCTGCATTGCGCGCATCTTCGACGACGAAAGCAAGCGTCGCCGGCCCGCGTTCGCGGATCCAGCAACCCCAGGGCTCCGCCCACCACCAGCCGCGTCCGTTGCGGAAAATCTCGCCACGCCGCGCATATCGACCCCGCGCGCCCTGGTTTTCGCCGGCGAGGCTGTAGAACACGCCGGTCTGCGCAGGAACCGGATAGACGCAGTCGTCGACGTCTCCTCGCGGCGGGCGCGCAGGCGTCGTTTCGCTCCAGCCTTGCAGCTGCCGCACGATCTGGGCGCCGATGTCGTGCCAGCTGCGCGGATGGAACTCGGCCTCGATCTTGCGCTCGCGCGCGCGCCGGTTGCCGGAATCGAAAACGATGCGCTCGACCGACTCCAGGAACGCGCGCTCGGAGTTGACGTCGAAATATTCCGCGAAAGCCCCGCCCGCTTCGGGCAGCGAAGCGACGTTGGAAACGACCGGGACCTTGCCGAAGCAGAGCGACTCGGTGACCGGCAACCCCCAGCCCTCGTAGAGGCTGGGATAGAGCGTGCAGATGCACCCTTCATAGAGCTTGCCCAGCACGACGTCGGAGATGTTCGAAAGGATCACGACCTGGCGCATGAGCTCGTCGCTGGCCGCCAGGCGCGCATGCGCCTCGCTGTTCAGCCAGCCGCGCTGGCCGACGCACACCAATTTGGGGCAATTCTCCTCGCCGTGACGGCGCAGAAGCTTGAGCCACGCCGCGAACACCAGCGCGTGGTTCTTGCGCGGCTCGATCGTGGATACGAAGAGCACGAAGCCGCCGCGCTCGAGCCCCAGCTCCTGGAGCGTCATCTCTTCGGCGGGCTCCTGCTGCCGGCCCGCGGTCGGAGCATTGCGGAAATCGGCGTCTAGCGTGATCACCGCCGCCTCGCGCTCGGCGCCTGCCCGGCGCGCGGCAGTGCGCAGATCCGCGAGCGTGTTGCGGGAATTCACCAGGAAATAGTCGGCGTGGACGAAGACGCTCTCGATCCATTCCTCGAAATTGTTGCGGAGCTCGCTGACGCAGAGCTCCGGCATCGCCATGGGAATAAGGTCGTGGATGAACGGGACATATAGAATGTCGAACCTGGCCTTGGCGAAGCGCACGCCGAGGAAATAGTTGTGCAGCCACCACGAACTGCCGAGATTTAGCAGGACGGCGCCGAACGGGAACTTGAAAAGGGTGCCGCGCGCGATCACCGCCTCCAGGGTCTCGCCCAGCGCAGTCCAGGCGCTTTCGGCGAAGTCGCCCACGCTCATCCTGGACAGGCTGGCGAACAGCTCGCGCGGGATCTCGATCCAGTAGTTCGATTCCTTGGTGAAGCAGGCGATCGAGAATTCAAAGCCGGCGTCGCGGATCGCATATTCCACGACTTCGATCTGTACGCGCTGGATTCCCGTCGGCAGCCGCGCGCTGCGGAAATAGTTGATGACGTCGCTGACGTCGAAAACGACGTGAAACGGGCGCACCCCGCTGGACGAAGGGAATTGACCTGGACGCGCGTCGCTGGCGGAGTTCATGTGGATTTGATGCGCCTCAAAACGCGTGCAATTCAAGTTCCAGGCACGCACCCCAGCAGCGCCATTCACCGTGAGCCACCCTAGTGTGCGGAACTGCCGTTTTCCAGCCTCGCCGCGGCGCGCTGCACACCTATAGGTAGATTTGCGCGCAGTGCGAACCCGCGGACCTACCCAAGCTGCAAACGGTCTGGCAGACTGCCGCCGCTACCGCACAGCAGGCTGGGTATGAGTGCCTCGACCACCACAGGTCAAAGTCCGCCGACCCCGCCGCCACGGGCGCCGCTCTATTGCGACTGGCTTTGGCACACGGTGACCGTTCTCTGCGACGGGACGGTGACCTGCGGATGCTCCGATCCGTTCAAGACGCGCAATCACGGAAGCCTGAAATCGTCGTCGCTGCGCGAGATCTTCGCCGGAGCCTTGATCGCGAAGCGGCGCGAGGATCTGCTCGCGGGCCACAAATGCCACAAATGCGCCCTGCACGACAGCGCGCAGGGCAAGAACCTGACGCCGAGCGCTCCCTACCCTCGGAAGCTGATGCTCGAGCCCACGATCAAGTGCAACATCCGCTGCATCAACGAGACGTGCAACATCGCCAACGACGCGGCTTTTCATCTGCGCCGCGAGGATTTCCTGTCATGGCCGCTCTACACCAAGCTGATGGACGAGGCCGGTCCGCATATCCAGGAGCTGGTTTTCTACAATTACGGCGAGTCCTTCGCCCATCCCAAGGCCTTGGACATGCTCGCCTATGCGAAGAAGGTGAACCCGCGCCTCAGGGTGGCGACCAGCACCAACGGAATCCTGCTGGCGCGCGAGGGCGTGGTGGAGCGGATCGTGGAGGAAGGCCTCATCGACTCGATCTGCTTCACCATCGGGGGCGTCGATCAGGAGACCTACGTCCGCTATCACAAGGCCGGATCGTTCGAGAAAGCCATGACCGCGATGCGGCGCATGGTCGAGGCGAAGCGGCGCTTGGGCAAGTCCGCACCGTTGGTGCATTGGCGCTACCTGCTGTTCAACTGGAACGATTCCGACGAATGCATCGCGCAGGCGCTGCGCCTGCGCGAGGAAATCGGCGTCGACCAGTTCAAGTTCATGCTGACCGCTTCTCCGATCGAGGGCAGATCGCTCAGGCGCGCGCCCGGAACACCCGGATTCGCCGCGATCAGGCAGTGGCTGGCATTCCAGGACGACTATGCCGCGGACCCGCTTCAGGAAGCCGGCCTCTGGTCGCTCGAGAAGAGTCCGCGGCTCGGTCCTTTCAGCTGGACGGGACGGACCGCGCGCGTCTGCATGAAGCCCGTCGACGGACAGGTCAATTTGCGCCTCGCGCGGACGATGAACCCGGTGGCGCCGAAGCAAGCGGTGAAGCTGCGCCTGCCATGGCAGCATGAAGTGGCCGCCAATGTCGGCGCCGGCCAATGGGGCGACAACCTGATTTCGGTTCCCGTCGAGTTCCACGACGAGGTGCAGATAACACTGGAAGTGGACCAGATCTTCTCGCCGCTCCGGCACAGCGACAGCCATGACAACCGGGAATTGGGCGTGATGGTGTGCATGGACGGCGTATCCGCCGCCCCCAACCCGTACCGAACCGCGGACGTATCGGCGCTGAAGGTCAAGGGCTTGTCGCGTGGCAGTCGTGGGGGAGAAGGTTGGGCGTGAGCACCTCGATCGGCATCGATCAAAACCCGGCGCCGGCACCGGCCCGCACGCCGCTCCATTGCAACTGGCTGTGGAACACGGTCACGGTCCTCTGCGACGGGACGGTCACCTGCGGGCTCGACGACCCCTTCAAGCTGCGCAATCACGGAAGCCTGAAATCGGCATCGTTGCGCGAGATCTTCGCCGGCGCGCCGATCGCGAAGCGCCGCGAAGAGCTGCTCTCCGGCAAGAAATGCTTCAAATGCACGATGTACCAGAACGCGGAAGGCCAGGACCTGACGCCGAGCAGCCCGTATCCCCGCAGGATGGTCCTCGAGGCGACGATCAAATGCAACATCCGCTGCACGAACGAGACCTGCAACATCGCCAATGACGCGGCGTTTCACCTGCGCCGCGAGGACTTCATGGCGTGGCCGCTTTTCACCAAGCTCATGGACGAAGCGGGGCCGCATCTGCGTCAACTGCTCTTCTACAATTACGGCGAGCCGTTCGCGCATCCAAAAGCCCTGGACATGCTGGCCTATGCGAAGAAGGTGAACCCGAACATCCGGGTGACGACGAGCACCAACGGGATCCTGCTGGCGCGCGAGGGCCTGGTGGAGCGGATCGTGGAGGAAGGTCTCGTCGACTGGATCTGCTTCACGATCGGAGGCGTCGATCAGGAAACCTATGGCCGCTACCACAAGGCCGGATCGTTCGAAAAGGCGATGACCGGCATGCGGCGCATGCTCGAAGCGAAGCGGCGCACCGGCAAGGCCAAGCCGACGGTGCATTGGCGCTATCTGGTGTTCAACTGGAACGACTCCGACGAGTGCATCGCGCAAGCGTTGCGCCTGCGCGAGGAGATCGGCGTGGACGAATTCAAATTCATGCTCACCGCCTCTCCGATCGAAGGCCGCTCGCTCAGCCGCGCGCCCGGAACGCCCGGCTTCGAGGCGCTCAAGCCGTGGCTGGCGTACCAGGACTTCTACAGCGCGGACCCGCTCCTGGAAGCCGGACTTTGGGCGCTCGAGAACAGCCCGCGGCTCGGACCCTTTGCCTGGACCGGGCGCATCGCGAGAGTTTCCATGAAGCCGGTCGACGGCCAGGTCAATCTGCGCCTCGCGAAGACGACGAACCCGGTGGCGCCGGCACAGACGGCAAAGCTGCGGCTGCCGTGGAATGAAGAAGTGAGCGCCAATATCGGCGCAGGCCAATGGGGCGACAATCTGATCCCGGTGCCGGAGGAATTCCGGCACGAGGATGTCCAGATCAGGATAGAAGTGGATCAGATCTTCTCGCCGCTCCGGCACACGGAAACGCACGATAACCGGGAACTGGGCGTGATGGTCTGCATGGACGGCGTGGCCGCCGCCCCAAATCCGTTCAGAACCACCGAAGTGTCCGCGGATAGGATCCGAGGCCTGTCGCGATAGCGAAAGCTCAATAATCGCATTGCGTCGATGAGCTGCCGTCGGCGCCGTGACTGATCGCGGGATATTTGGCCGAGAGGAAAGCCTTGCACGCCATCCCTTTGTTTCCCACCGTCACCTTCTCCATGTGACTGAGATGCGCGCCGGCGGCGAGCGGTGACGTGAGCGCGAAACAATCGAACTGCTCGCCGTTCGGCGCCGCCGTGAGATAGAGGTTGACGATCGTCTCGGCCGGCAGCGCCGCCTTGGTCGTGTTCTGGATGTCGAGCATGTGGTCCTGCTCCATCGCCTGGCCCAGTTTACAAGCCAGCGTGGCTTTCACCTGCGGGGCCGCGGAGGCCCCCACACAGCTTGCCGCAATGAAGGCCGCGATTGCGGCAACGGATAAAGCGCGCATATCTCATCCCCTCGATCGAATGCTGCGGACATTCTGGACTCGATCGCAGCCCGTGTCCCTCGGGGATGGCATTGCTTTTCCGTAATCTATCTTTGCCGTCAGACGGCTCTGACGCGTCGGTGCTTTAAGCCTATTTGCAACTCGGCTAGCGTGACGCACCGATCGAGCAGCACGGGGGGTCGCATGCCGGACGTCTACACCGAAACGACTTCGCGCGGTTTCTTCTCGCGCGTCTTCGGCTCTTTTGCCGGCCTTCTCCTCGGACCGGTGATCGTCGTCGTCGCGGTGATGCTGCTGTGGTGGAACGAAGGCCGCGCGGTGCAGGCGCTCACGGGGCTCAATGCGGCCGCGAGCCAGACGGTCGAATTGCAGAGCGACACCCCGTCGCCCGCGAATGAAGGCAAGCTCGTCCACGTCGTGGGACCCGTTGCCGCGAGCGCGGCGGTCGCGGACCCGGACTTGTCCGTGAATTTCCCCGGCCAGGTCGCCGTCGCGCGTACCGCCGAGATGTATCAATGGCAGGAAAAATCGCAGAGCCAGACATCGGACAAGCTGGGCGGCGGCCAGACCACGACGACGACGTATACATATACGCAAGGCTGGTCGGAATCGCCGATCGATTCTTCCTTGTTCCACCACGCCGAGGGACATGCGAACCCGCCGATGCCGCTGCGCTCGCAGCTCTTCGCCGCGAGCGACGCGAAGCTGGGCGGCTTCACGCTTGATTCCGATACGCTGCATCAGCTCGATCTCGGCCAACCGGCCGCGACCGACGCGCCCACAGGCTGGACGAAGAGCGGCAGCGGGCTTTTCAAAGGCGACCCGGCGGCACCGAAGACGGGCGATATGCGCGTGACCTATCGCGGACTCCCTGTAGGCTCGACGATCTCCATCTTGGCCGCGCAAAGCCATGGCGGGTTTGCGCCCTTCGTCACCGCCAACGGCTACTCCGTGCATCTCGCCGCGATGGGCAATCAGCCGGCAGCGATCATGATCGCCAACAAGCGGCATGCCGAGTCCACGCTGACCTGGATATTCCGCGGCGTGGGCACGTTCGCGACGGTCTTGGGCCTGGCGCTGCTTCTGGGACCGATTTCCACGGTCGCATCGCTTGTGCCCTTCCTGGGCGGGATCATACGAGGTGCGGCAGTATTCGCATCCGCGGTGATCGGAGTCCCCATGTCGCTGGCGGTCATCTCGCTTGCCTGGATCGGCCACCGCCCTCTCATCGGCGGCGGCATTCTCGTGTTGGCAATAGCGGTTTTCTACGGGCTCTGGAGACTGCACGCTTCGCGCAGCCCGGCCCCCAAAACGGCCTGAGCATCCGCTTCATTCATGGCTTCTCAAAAAAAGACGAAAGCCCTCTTGCGTGCACTGGTGTTATAGTTATATATAACAGCAGTTCAGAGAAGCGAGATAGGGCGCAACCCCATGCAAACGCTAGTGAATATCGCTTTCGGTGCGGCCCTGGCGGGCTTCTCCCTGGGCCCCGCGGCCTGGGCGGATGTGGAACAGATGAATGCGCGCCTCCTGAAAGCGGCCGCCACGATCACTCATCTGCGGGCAGCCGGTTCGCCGATCGATCGCGTCGCGCACTCCGCTCTGTCCCATCTGCCGAACGGCGCTCATTAAGACGTCTTTTCGTGAACCCCAACCAAGGCCGACCGGAACCCGCGATGGACGATGATTGGAACGACAGTCAGCCGATCTATCGCCAGCTTCGCGATCGGGTCATAGCGATGATCCTCGACCGCGTCCTCGACGAAGGCGACCCGCTCCCGTCTGTTCGAAACGTCGCCGCCGAATTCCGCGTCAACCCGCTCACGGTGCTCAAGGCCTATCAGCAGCTCACCGATGAAGGGATCGTCGAGAAGCGCCGCGGCCTCGGCCTGTTCGTCAAGACCGGCGCGCACGACGTCCTGCTGCAGGTCGAACGGCAGCGTTTCACCAATGAGCAATGGCCTGCCATCTATGCGACGATCCAGCGTCTGGGTCTGTCGCCGCAGGATCTTCTTTCCGTCAAACCGGCAACGGGGCGCTGAACCCATGGCATGCATCGAAGCACGCGGATTGCGCAAGGCGTTCGGCCAGACGGTCGCGCTCGACGGCGTCGATCTCACGGTCGAGGAAGGCCGCATCCTGGGGCTGATCGGCCCCAACGGCGCGGGCAAGAGCACCCTGCTCAATGCAGCACTTGGACTGATCCCCTACGAAGGCTCGCTCAAGGTGCTCGGCCAGGATCCCTGGACCGGACGCGATCACCTGATGCGCGACGTCTGCTTCATCGCCGACGTCGCGGTGCTGCCGCGCTGGATGCGGGTGTGGCAGGCGCTGGACTACGTCGCCGGCGTGCATCCGCGGTTCGACCGCGCCAAGGCGGAGCAGTTCCTCGCCCGCACCCAGATCAAGAAGACAAGCAGGGTCCGCGAATTGTCCAAGGGCATGGTCACGCAACTGCACCTGGCGCTGATCATGGCCGTCGACGCGAAGCTGCTCGTGCTGGACGAGCCCACGCTCGGCCTCGACCTTCTCTATCGCAAGCAATTCTACGACACGCTGCTGAACGACTATTTCGACCGCACGAGGACCATCGTGGTGACCACCCACCAGGTCGAGGAGATCCAGCAGATCCTTACCGACATGATGTTCATCAACCACGGCCGGATCGTGCTGGACTGCAGCATGGACGAATATGAGGCGCGCTATCTCGAGCTCAGCGTGCGGCCCGAACGCATCGCCGAGGCCCGCGCGCTCAACCCCATCCACGAGCGCCAGGTGCTCGGCCGCAGCATCATGCTGTTCGACCGCGCAAACCGCGACGCGCTCGCGGCGCTGGGCGAGGTCCGCACGCCCAGCATCGCCGATCTGTTCGTCGCCCTCATGACCGAGAAAGACGGTCGGGCGCAAGGAGCCGCCGCATGAGCAGTTCGTCCGAGACCGTTGCCGCCTTCGAGCCGCGCGAGGCCGCGCCCACCGCGCTGTCGCCGACGCGGCCGTTCTACTGGTCGCTGCGCCGCGAGCTGTGGGAATACCGCGCGATCTACATGGCGCCGCTGATCGTGGCGGGGCTTGCCCTATTCGGCTTCCTCATCAGGATCGTCCAGCTGCCGCATCTGGTGCGCGAGGTGACGTCGCTCACGCCGCTCCAGCAGAGCCTCGCATTGGGCGCCCCCTTCGCCATCGTGGCGGTTTCGATCGCCGGCGCGGGACTGATCGTCGGGTTCTTCTATTGCCTCGGCGCGCTCTACAACGAGCGGCGCGACCGCAGCATCCTGTTCTGGAAATCCCTTCCCGTATCGAACGTCACGACCGTGCTGTCGAAGGTGACCATTGCGCTGGCCGTTTTGCCGCTGGTCGTCCTCGTCATCGCGCTGGCCACGCAACTCATCATGCTTCTGTTGGGAAGCGCGGTCCTGGCGGCGAACGGGATGAGCCCCTCTATCCTGTGGGACCACTGGCCGTTCCTCAAGATGTCGCTGGTGATGATCTATGCGATGGTCGTCATGACGCTCTGGTACGCGCCGATCTGCGGCTGGCTTCTCCTGGTTTCGAGCTGGGCGCGGAGCATGGCCATCCTGTGGGCGGTCCTGCCGCCGCTCGGCCTGTGCATCGCGGAGCGGGTCGCCGTCGACACGCACTATCTCTTTTCTCTGCTGGACTACCGGCTGAGCGGCTTCCTTTCCGAGGCGTTCTACTACAAGAAAGGTGCCCGGCTGGAAGACCCGATGGCGCTGTTGACGCCGCTGCATTTCCTCAGCAGCCCCGGACTTTGGGTCGGCCTCGTGCTGGCTGCGGTCTTCACCGCCGGCGCCATCTGGCTGCGCCGGAACCGCGAGCCGATCTAAGCCGCGGCCCAAGATCACCAAAGCCAAAAACCATCTGGCGGCCCTATTTATATTATTTATAATACCTACGCCTGATCAAGGGAAGTGGGGGATGCGCGTTCTTTTTGCCGCGGTGATCGCGACGGCGATCCTGGCGTTGCAGGCCGGCGCGCAACAAGCTGCCGCACAGGCGGCCACGCGTCATGCCTATCTCGACAAGTCCGGCGTCGTGCGCTGGCGCGACAACGACGAAGAGGTCGCGCTGTTCGGCGCGAACTACTGTCTCATGTCCGGTTCCGACTACCGGATGGCGGGGCTGGTGGGCGGCGACCGCAAGAAGATGATCGACGAGGACATGGCGCAGTTCGCGCGCATGGGCTGGACGGCGCTGCGCCTGTGCTCCTGGGGCGATTGGGAGAATTCGGACGCCCAAGGCAATCTGGTCGTCAACGATCACGTCGACCTGCTCGACTACCTGGTCGCCAAGGCGCGCGAGCGCGGCATCCATATCCTGCTGACGCCGATCCACGGCTACAGTCCCGCCTTCCCGGACCAGATGGACAAGCCGACCCAGAATGTCGGCTTTTCGCGCTGGTTCGAGAAAGCCGTGATGGGGACCGACAAGCTGTCGATCGCCGCGCAGGCGAATTACATCGGCCAGCTCCTCAAGCATGTGAACCCCTACACCGGCACTGCGCTGAAGGACGAGCCGGCGCTGCTGTTCGTCGAGGTCATCAACGAGCCGATACATCATCCCGAGGACCTCAAAGGCTCGGTTTCCTATATCAACGCGCTGGTCAAGGCGGTGCGCGACACCGGCACCGACAAGATCACGTTCTTCAACGTCTCGCAGGATTTCCGCATCGCCGAGGCGATCAGGGAGTCGGATGTCGACGGCGCGAGCTTCGGCTGGTATCCGTCCGGCCTCGTCGCCGGCCGCACGCTGAAGGGAAATTTCCTGCAGGCCGTCGATTCCTATCCCGACATGCTGCGCCCCGAGCTGAGCGGCAAGCCGCGCATCGTCTATGAATTCGACACCGCGGACATGAACACGAACTACATGTATCCCGCGATGGCGCGCACCTATCGCGCAGTCGGCGCGCAATTCGCGTCCATGTTCGCCTACGATCAGCTCGAGACCGCGCCCTACAATCTCGGCTGGCAGACACACTTCCTCAATCTGGTCCACACGCCGGGAAAAGCGGTCAGCGCCGTCATTGCCGCCGAAGCGATGCGGCGGCTGCCGCGCTACAAATCCTATGGCCGTTATCCGGACGATCGCAGCTTCGGCGATTTCCGCGTCAGCTACGAAGAGAATTTGAGCGAACTGGTCGCCGTCGATGCTTATATGAACGCCGGCACCACGAGCACGCCTCCGCGCGATCCCAAGACGTTGAAGCGCATCGTGGGCTTCGGCTCGTCCCCGGTCGTCGACTATGAGGGGACGGGGGCCTATTTCCTCGACAAGGTGCGCGACGGCGTGTGGCGGCTCGAGGTCTATCCGGACGAGGTCCTGGTCCGCGATCCCTTCGAGCAGCCGCGTCCCGACAAGATCGTCTCGCGCCTGCTCTATCGCACATGGCCCATGCGCGTGAACCTGCCGGATCTTGGCGCGCAGTTCACCGCCTCGCCGGTCAATGTTCCGAACGACCCGCACGTCGCCGAGCGTCGCGCCGGCCTGGCGCGTTTCGACGTCGAGCCCGGCGTGTGGCTGCTGAGTGCTATGCCGGTGGAAAAGGCGAGCCTGCCGGCGTCCATCGATCGCGTCGGCTTCGGCGAGTTCCACGTCAACAAGCCGCAATCCTATCCCGACCTCGTCCTGCCGCTCGCGCCGGAGGAGTTCGAGGCGGGAACGCCGGTGCTGATCTCCGCGCGCGTCGCCGACGACACGCTTGCGGACAAAGTCGAGCTGTGGCTGCGCCCCGCAGGCGCGGGCAGGTTCGCAAAGCCGGTCGCCATGACGCGGTCGCGCGGCAACGACTATGCCGCCGATGCCGGAACATTGGCGCCAGGTTTCTACGAATATGCCGTGAGCGTAACGACGGGCGACCGCAGCTCGACCTTCCCGGGTGCGGTATCGGGACGCCCGGACGCGTGGCCGTTCCTCAGCGACACGGTCTGGACGTTTCGCGTGACGCCGGCCGCAGCGCCGCTCCGGCTGCTCGATCCCAAGGCCGATTACAAGCGCCTGTCGTTCGTGCGGCCGCACGAGAACGTGCGCGGCGGACTGTTCGGCATCGTGCCGGGCCGCGACGCGGGCGAGTCCGCGCTCGATTTCGGCGTGCCCGATCTCGGAGCCGACACGCCCGAACTATACGCCGCTTCGCTCTACGTCGGTGATGCCGTGGCCGCCCGAAAGGCCGACGCCGCCGGCGCAGCAGCGCTGCATGTCAGGCTGAAGAGCGACGGCGCGCCGCAAACCCTCGACGTGACCTTGATCGAGAAAGACGGAATGGCTTGGCACGGCAACGCAGTTGCCAAAGGTGCGTGGTCGGATGTTTCCATTCCGCTGAAAGACCTGCATGCGGGCCGCAGCGTCCTCATTCCAAGCCCCTTCCCCGGCCTGTGGGACTATTGGCGCGATCTGCCGGCGCATCGCGATCCGCACGGCCGCATCGCGATGGAGAACGTCGAGCGTCTCGAACTCGTTGTGCATCGCAGTGGCGGCTCCCCGCACGTCGCCGTCCAATCGGTTTGGCTGAGCTTCAAGCAATAGGCGTTCCATGTCCGGAAATTTCACGAGGCGCGACTTCATCGGCACGGCAGCGACCGCGGGCGTCGTCTCCGGCGCCGGCTTGGCTCGCCCCGCCCGGGCGGACACTGCGGCCGTGCAACGAAAAGCGAGTTTCGACGACGGCTGGAAATTCTCGCGAGGCGATTTTCCCGGCGCGCACCTGCCGGAATTCCGCGACGATGCATGGAGCGATGTCACGCTGCCTCACGACTGGAGCATCGCCGGGCCTTACGACGAGCATGAGCCTGCCGGCGGCTCGGGCGGATACCTGCCCACCGGGATCGGCTGGTACCGCAAGACGTTCACGCTCCCCTCCACGGGAAAGCGCGTGCAGATCCTGTTCGACGGCGTCTATCAGCGCAGCGAGGTGTGGATCAACGGCCAGCCTCTGGGCCAACGGCCCTACGGCTACATCTCCTTCGCCTATGATCTGACGCCGCATTTGAATTCCGACGGACCGAACGTTCTGGCGGTCCGCGTCGACAATTCTCTGCAGCCGAACTCGCGCTGGTATTCCGGCTCCGGCATCTACCGCCACGTCTGGCTCGTGACGACGGAGCCGGTCCATGTCGCCAATTGGGGCGTATGCGTACGCACCCGCGACGTGTCGGCGGCCGGCGCGATGGTAGAGGTCGTCACCCGCGCGCTGAACGGGACCGCGCGAGCGCAATGGTGCACGCTGGACACGACACTTGCCGATCCAGGTGGAAAGCCGATTCAAGCCGCGAGCACACGCGCACGCATCGCCGCCGGGGGCGAGTTCTCCTTCGTCCACAAGATGCAGGTTCCCGCGCCCGGGCTGTGGTCGCCCGCGGCGCCGCGTCTCTACAGCGCCGTGTCGGCGCTTCGCTGTGAGGATGGCCGGTCCGACGCGGTCACCACCGCCTTCGGTATACGCTACGCGCGTTTCGACGTGGATCGCGGCTTCCTGCTGAACGGCGAGCGCGTCAAGCTCAACGGCGCGTGCCTGCACGGCGATTGCGGCGCTGTCGGCACGGCGGTTCCCGAGCGCATGTGGGAGCGCCGCCTTTCGCTTCTGAAAGAGATGGGCTGCAACGCCATCCGCTGCAGCCACAACCCGCCCGCGCCGGAGTTCCTCGACCTGTGCGACAGGGTGGGCTTTCTGGTGATGGCCGAAGCCTTCGACGAATGGCGCCAGCCCAAGGCGCAGACGCCGCAATACGGCTATCATATGTATTTCGACGAATGGGCGGCGCGCGATCTCTCCGACATGATCGAGCGCGACCGCAACCATCCCTCCATCGTGATCTGGAGCGCGGGAAACGAGGTGCCGGACCAGACCGATCCCGAAGGCCCGCGGACGCTGCAGATGCTGCTCGACATCTTCCGCGCCAAGGACCCGACGCGGCCCGTGACGGTCGCCTGCGACAACATCGCGGCCGAGCCGAAGCCTGCATTGCCGGAGTTCCTCGAGAAGCTGGACGTCGTCGGCTACAACTACGTCGACCGCTGGCGCGACCGCCGCGAGAAATTCTACAGCATCGACCGCCACGACCATCCGGCGCGCAGATTCATCGGTACCGAGAGCCCCGGCCTGGGCGGGCTGCGCGGGCTCGACCATCTGGGCGAGGAGCCGGCCATCTTCGGCGAGCGCATAAGCAACAACCGCATCGAGGCCGAGCAGCTTCAGAAATTCATCCAGACCTACGACTATGTAAGCGGCGATTTCATGTGGACCGGCATCGACTATCTCGGCGAGTCGCGCTGGCCGTCGAAGCTCGCGTCGAGCGGCGTACTGGACACGTGCGGCTTCGCCAAGGATTCGTACTACTTCTATCGGAGCCAATGGACGAGCGCGCCCGTCCTCCACCTCTCGCCGCATTGGAACTGGCGCGGACACGAAGGCACGATCATCGCCGTCAACTGCTACACCAATTGCGACACGGTCGAGCTGTTCCTGAACGGCAAGAGCTTCGGCGTGAAGGGATATGCCTTTCCGCGCCCCGGGATGATCGAGCATTGGCCACTCTATCCGCCGCGGGCGAAGGCGCTGCAGACCACGGCCGACCTTCATCTTTCGTGGGACGTGCCCTTTCAGCCCGGAACGCTCAAGGCCGTCGGGACCCGGGGCGGCGAGGTCGTGTCGACTTTCGAAGTCCGCACCACGGGAGCTGCCGCCGCCATCCGGCTGACCGCGGATCGCGACAGGATCGAGACCGGCCGCAGCGACGTGGCGCATGTGACCGTCGAAGTGCTCGATGCGGCGGGCCTCCTGGTGCCGACGGCCGAGAACGAGATCGCGTTCGACCTGCACGGCCACGGGCGCATCGTCGGCGTCGACAACGGCCGCCCCGACAGCATCGAGTCCTATCGCGGGCGCAGGCGAAAGGCGTTCGGCGGCATGGCGCTCGTCCTGGTGCAATCCGACGGCACGCCGGGCAGCATGCTTCTCTCAGCAACCGCGCCGGCGCTTTCTCCCGCCAGGATCGCGATATCGGCGTCGTGAGCGGTGCTTATTTGGGCGCGGGCGGCGGCGTGTAAGGCGTGAAGGCGCCCAGCGAACACCAATTGCCTCTGTGCATCACGCGGATCATCTGGTGATTGGAGCAAATCGTACCGCCGCGGGCTTCTTCCGAGAACGCGCGCTCGAACTTTAGCCCGGGACACTCGCTGTTGAGGGTGTTCTTCCAGACCTTCATGTCGTTCATGTAGAAGAGGATCGTGCGGCCGTCGACGACGACGGTATTGTTGATGTGGCCGACCTGCAGGCAGACCTCGTTTGCGGGCACGGGCTTCGGTTCATCGGCCGCGGCCAAGCTCGACGCGCAGCAACTCGCAGCTAAAGCAACAACAAACATCTTCATGGCTACCTCCATCATTTGGGTTTGGGCCGCCGGTCGAGATTCTGGCGCGCCACCATCCAGCCGGGGAATTCGGGGACGAGCGCACTCAGCCCGTCCAGGCGCGCGATCTCCTCCGTCGACAGGACGACGTTCGCGGCCGCCAGATTGTCCTCGAGCTGCTCGAGCGTCTTCACGCCGACGATGACGCTAGTCACGACAGGTTTCGACAAAACCCAGGCTATCGCGATGCGGGCGGGGCTGGCATCCCTCGCCTTTCCGATCTCGCGCATCGCGTCGACGATCGGCCAGACGCGTTCCTTGTCCACAGGGGGGAAATCGAAGGTCGTGCGGCGCGCGCCGTCCGGCCCCTTGCCGTCAGGCCCGAACTTTCCCGACAGGATGCCGCCGGCCAGCGCGCTCCATACCAGCAGACCCATCTTCTGGCTCTCCAGCATCGGCACGACCTCGCGCTCGATACCGCGCCCGGCGATGGAGTAGTAGGCCTGCATCGTCTCGAAGCGCGCGGTGCCGCGCTTGTCGGCGACGCCCTGCGCCTGCATCGTCCGCCAGGCCTGCCAGTTCGAGCAGCCGACATAGCGCACCAGCCCGCGCGACACGAGATCGTCGAGAGCGCGCATGATCTCCTCGACCGGCGTGCTCATGTCCTGCGCATGGATCTGGTAGAGATCGATATGATCGGTCTGAAGCCGCTCGAGGCTGCGTTCGACGGCGTCCATGATGTGGCCGCGGCTGGCGCCGATATCGTTCGGACCGGGGCCCATCCGGCCGTAGGCCTTGCTTGCGATGACCACGTCCGAGCGCCTGGTCCCGAGGTCCTTGAGCGACTGGCCGAGCAGGCGCTCCGACAGGCCGTCGGAATAGATGTCCGCCGTGTCGATCAGGTTGACGCCCGCATCGAGCGAGCGCGCGACGATGGCGTTGACGTCCTTCTGCCCAAGATCGCCGAAGGTGCGGTAGAACGCGTTGTGGCCGCCGAAGGTCATCGTGCCGAGACAGATCTCGGAAACGAACAGGCCGGTATTGCCGAGCCGATTGTATTTCATGGACGTTGCTCCACCGCGCTGACGTCGCAGCCGAAAATCCCCAGTGGCTCGGTGCCGGGCGACGGCCACAGCTCGACCGAGATCGACTCGCCGGGACGCGACGGCGAAAGCATCAGCAGGAAATGCCCGTCGTGCAGCGCCGCGTCGGCCTGCGTGCGCAGGGCGTCTCCCGCATATATCTTGTAAGCGATCCTTCCCGCGGAAAGCATCCGGCAATCCAGCGCGACGGGGCCGGCAGGCGCCAGGCCCACATTCATGTGACCGTCCTGATGAAGGCCCCAGAAATTTATCCCGGCCTCGCCGCCCGCTTCCGTGCCGATCACGAAGGACGGCTTCCAGAACGACAGATGCGACCCGTCGCGCGCGAAAGGCGCGTTCGGCGTGAGTGCGACGGACGCGCCGAGCTTTGGCGGCGAAGCGAGGAGCAAGGCGCGCTGCAACGCCTCTGCGCGTTGCGCGGGAGAGTAGGTGTCCACGAACCGCGCGTCCGCCATGCCGTGCTGCATCTCCACCAGCGCCCGATCCGACGCATGCGCGGCCGGCAGCGGAAGCCCTGCAGCCGCGCAAAACCAGAAGGCGTGGCGCCAAGCCATGCGAACCGCCGCTCTCGCTATTTATCATATAAATAGCACGGATAAGGGCCGTAAGGAAACTCTGCGTTCCGCTCAGGGCCGGTTCAAACGGCGCAGCAGCGCGGCTTTTATCTGTGCCGCGAGACCGGGCGTCATGGGTCCCAGAGCACCGCGCGCGTCCTGCGGCAGGTGCGCCACCGGATCGCCGCCGGTCTGGAAGACGTAATGATCGAACACCCCGCGCCAGGCGGCGCGTTGATCGGGCGGCAGGTGGCGTATGGTGAGGAACGCGTGGAGCAGCGCGTCGTAGGGAAGCCCGAAGCGCGGCTCGGCGTCATTCCACCAATAGTTCACCAGCACGTTGAAGCCCGCAAGCGAACGCACATGATGCCACCAGAAATACGGGATGTAGATGGCGTCGCCGGGCTCCAGCTCGGCGGTCTGCGCCGAGGCGAGCGCGTCCCTGAAGCGGGGATACTTCTCGAAATCGGGCTCGTCGAGCGTCACCATGCTCACGGGCTGGCCCGCGAGCGTGAAGTGGATCGGCCCGACATAGAGATTGCCGATCTCCCCGGGCGGGAAAAGTGTGAAGCGGCGCTGTCCTCCGACGACGCAGGCGATGTTGTCGGAAAGGTCGTAATGCGTTGAAACGGTTACCGCATTGCCGATCCAGACGCGTGGCACCGCCTCGCCGCCCGGCAGCGCGAGCCCGTTCTCGCCGGCAAAGCCGGGCAGGCAATCCGGGATTGAGGCCGACTGTATATAAAGTGAGGGCGCTGCCTCCCCGCCGGGCTGCGCAAGGAGGCGATCGATGGTCGTGGAAACGCGCTCGGGCCGTTTTTCGAAATTGAGGCCCTTGAGATCGTCGCTGTAGAAGAACCGCCCCTTGATCGACGGGGCGCCGGTCAAGGTCTCTACCGGGGCTCCGCGGTCGAACGACTTTATATATTCGCCGAGTGCCTGTGGAGAACGCCGGCCCGCCTGCACCGCCGGCCAATCCGCGGTCAGCCCCCTCAGGACCGCCGGTTGGCCGCCGGGCACGATCTCGCCGCGGAACGTCGCGACGTCGACGTCTCGCCATTCGCGGATCGGCCGCAGGTCTGCACTCATGGATGGACGGTCATCACGCCTCTACGCCGGCAGGGATAGCATAACCGGCGCGCGGCAGCAGCACCCGCAGAAGGGGCCCGGTCATGATCGTCGTCACGACGGCCATGATCACCAGCATCGTGAACACGTTCTGGGGGATGAAGCCCAGATCGAAGCCGATATTGAGCACGATCAGCTCCATCAGCGCGCGCGTGTTCATCAGCGACCCCAGGATCGTGGATTCCCGGTGCGAGAAGCCGGCGATGCGGCTGGCAATGTAGACCGGGATGATCTTGCCCAGGATCGCCGCGGCAAGGACGACCGACAGCCATCCCCAGTCCGAAGCGCTGACCAGTCCGAGCACGTTGGTGCGCAACCCCGTATAGGTGAAGAACACCGGAAGGAAGAAGACGAGGACGATTTTTCCGACCTGCTGGCGCCACGCCTCGACGAAAACCTTGTCGTGATGGAAGAGCAGGCCTGCCAGGAACCCGCCGAAGATCGCGAAGATACCGAGTTGATAGGTGCAGATGCCCATCGCGAAGATGAGGCACAGGATGACCGTCATCAGATTGGGCGCGAGCCCGTCCTTCTCGACGGGAAACCTGCGCAGCAGCCAGGCGACAAGGGGGCGCAGCACGAACCAGGCGGAGGCGGCCAGCAAGACTATGCCGCCCACCTGAAAGCCGATCTTCGCCGCCGAAAAATGGGACGCTGCGTAGGCCGATATGCCCGCCAGCAGCACCCAGCCGATGACGTCGTTGACCGCGGCGGCGGAGATTGCGACCACCCCGATCTCGGTCTTCGTCAGATCGAACTCGCGCAGGATCCGCCCCAGGATCGGCACCGCGGTGATGGCGAGGCCGACGCCGAGAAACAGGCTGTAAGTCAGCGCATTGATGGACGGCGCCAGCACCGGCGCGGAAACCTGGCCGATGACGAAGCCCAGCGCGAAGGGCAGCGAGATCGAGGCGGCAGCGATGCCGATCATGCCGTTGCGGGCCTTGGCGCGGGCGAGATGGCCGAACTCGAAATCCATGCCGATCTGGAACATCAGCAGCACCAGGCCGATCTGACTGATGATCGTGATCGGCGTCGACGCCTTGGCGCCGAACAGGAACAGCGAGGCGCCCGCGAAGTAGTGGCCGAACAGCGACGGACCGAGGATCAAGCCGGCGACGATCTCCCCGATCACGCCGGGCTGACCGAGCCTGCGCGAGATGTTGTTCCCCAGCCGCGCCGCGAAGATCATGACGATCAGCTGCAGCAGCGTCACGAAGAGCAGGTTCTCCGTCACATGAACCGACGCCTGCATGTCCGCCCCCCTTCAGTTGCCCGGCTGTTTCATGAAATCGAAGCCCGGCAGCGCCTCGCCGTCGAAATCGAACAGCGTCGCGTTCTCCCAGCTCGATCCCCTGCCCCACGGGGTCTTGCAATCGGTCGAGACCCAGTCGGGCGCCCAATACACGACGCCGTCGCCGCCATTGTCGAGCACGGCCGCAGTCACGTCGAGAAGGAATTTCTTCTGTCCGTCGCGCGTCGCCGGATAGCCGCGGATGAGGCCGTCCTCACCCAGCACATTCGGCGTGCTGTCGTGCCAGGCAAGCGTCCACGGATAGCCGGTCTCGACCACCATGACGTCCTGCTTGTAAAGATGGGTGAGGCGGAAGATCTCCGTCCCCAGATTGGCGACGGAGTATTTCGACCATTTGCCGTAATAGCTGATGCCGATGATGTCGTAGTCGGTGACGCCCGCCTTCGTCGCGGCGGCAAACCAGGGCTCGACGTTCTCGGGCTGGGCGATGTGCAGCATGATCCTGGGCTTGACCTGCGACTTGGCGCCCGCCTCGCGCACCGCCCTGATCCCGGCATTGATGATCGCGGCGTTGCGCTCCCAGTCGATGGGGCGGCCTTTCCAGTCGGCCTGACCGAGCATCTCCTGATTGATCTCGTTGGGTTCATTGGTCAGGTTGCGACCCTGCAGGCGCAAACCGATGTTGTCGTTCCATTGATACGACACGCTGGCGTCGAGGATGCCTTCCGCGTCCTCGCCCTTCAACGTCGTGCCAATCCAGGTCGGCGCGACGGTGCTGGGGCTGTGATATTTATACGCGACCCGCGCTTCGAAACCGTCCCGGTCGTAGAAGAGGTCCATTTCCGCCGTGTGCTTGGTCAGACCCACCATCGAGTATGGGGTCTGCCCGAAGCCCACGGTCGAGGGCGTCACCTCGTGGATGTCCGAATTCGCATAGGCGTAGTTCATATAGGTGCCGAAATCACTCCAGAAGCCGGGCAGGAAGTAGAACCGGGTCTGGAACGTCAACTCGACGCCTTCGACGTCGCCGCCTTCGCCGTTGCCCTGATCGGTGACGACGTAGGGCTGGCCGTTGATGGTCTTTATCACCGAGCTCGCCGTGATGTAGGTCTCCAGGTGCTTGAAGTACGGCGCGATCGCGAACAGAGATTCGTCGTGGAAATACCATTCATATGAAAGATCGACCTGATCGGCCTTATAGGGCTTGAGCAACGGATTGCCGCCGCCCGCGCCATTGCACGGAACGTTCGGCACACACCCCGTGGTCGGAAAGAAGAAGCCGGTCGTCAACGCGTCAAGCGGTGGCCGTGACACACCGATGCCGGCGCCGAAGTGGATTTGCGACTCGTCCGAGACATGCAAGACCACATTCAGATCCGGCAACACGTCCGTATAGGCGTTGTTGACCGTGATCGGGACGACATCGCCCGTAGGCAGGGATTGGAAGCCGGTGCTGGTCGTCTGGATATTCGCAACGCGCACGCCCAGGCTGCCCGTATACTGATCGCCGCCGAACGCGCCGGCGAAATCGGCCTTCACGTAGCCTTCGTTCGAGTTCTCCTGGACCCTTGTATGGCTGAGGATGAGCTCGGAGCCCGTCGGAATGACCGAAGCGTTGGGACCATAGACCTTCGTCCACAGCGCATCCCAATCGCCCCATACGTTTGCCGGCGCGTTGAAGGCGCTGACGGTGAATTGCTCGAGCCCGGCGTTCGCAAGGCTCGTGGGAGTGGAATCGAAGGGATGGTATTGCCACTGTTGGTGCCCCTTGGCGCGGTCGGAGAACCGGAAGCCGGCATCGATCGCGGTCAGGAACGAATCCCCTATCGCGCGCGTCACGTCGCCCGTGATCGCCGAGATATGGTCGGTGCTGTGCTCGGGATCGACTTCGCCGGCGCGCCCATTGCCGTTGAGACCGCCGATCGACTGGTTCGCCGGATTGGCCGGGTCGCCGGAAATCGTCGCAGACGGCGCCTGGCCGGGCGTCAGGTTGTAGGCGATGTCGCTCTCGAACTGCGTGTCGAGATAGATCGCGGACCACCGGTTGTTGCGCCACGCTTCCGAGTGGGACAGGTCGAGCTTCGCGTTCCAATCGCCGCTCGTCCAGTTGAGGTTCAGGCCACCCACGACGAGCGTGTGCCGCTCGTTGTATCGCGCGATCTGGCTCTGGTAATCTGGGAAAGACCCCGGAAGATTTTCGGATACGACCGAGTGGTTCTCGATCGTGTAGGAGCAACCGACGCAATTGTACTTGCCGACATCGCTGTTGTTCCAGTTGCCCAGATTGTTCGCATACCAGGTCTGAAACTGATTTTCGTGGATGGTGTAGGCGGAATAGAGCCCGTCGAACTTGACTTCCAGGTTGCCGTTCGGCCGCCATCCCGCGGCGCCCATCAGGGCCTGGCGATCCTGCTGGACTTCCTTGACCTCGGTCACAAGGCCCCAGTTCGTGTTGTCCGGCACGCCGTCGCCGTTCAGGTCGCCGGTGTTGCCGTCGGGATTTTGGGTCGTCGCGCCCGAGTTGTCCGGCGTGTTCCAGCCGAACGTCCGGAAGTCCGGGAAGCCGTTCTTTTCCTTCTGATAGCTTGCGGCGAGAGCGATCGCGAAATTCGGCGTGACGCGCGTGATGTAGGCGGCGCTGGCGCGCAGTCCCCACGGATCGTAGTGCGGAAGATCGGCGCCCTCCTCGTTGTAGGTCGGGCCGACGCGCATGTTGACCGACGGCCCCTCATAGTCGAGCGGCGAGATCGTGCGGATGTCGATGGTCGCCGCGATGCCGCCCGGAATGATTTCCGGCGACTGCGACTTGTAGACCTGCGCGCCCGAGAGCACTTCGGAAGGATACACTTCCCAGCGAACGTCCTGCGACGGCTCCGACGACGCGACCTCGCGTCCGTTGACGAGCCCGAACACGAGCCGCGGGCCCAAGCCGCGGACCGCCGCCTGACTCGCGTTGCCGCGGTCTCGCGTCGTGTTCACGCCGGGAAGGCGGTTGAGCTCTTCCGCGATCGTCACGTCGGGAAGCTGGCCGATATCCTTGGTCGAGATGTTGTCCGTGACCAGGGGCGAAATCTTCTTCGCCGCCAGCGAGTCTCGCAGGCTTCCCCGGACGCCGGTGACGACAACGGTTTCGATGTTGGAATCGTCCGCGAGCGCGGCGGACGTCACGACCGAACAAAGCGCGAGGGCACTAGCCCCGCTCAGCAACATGCTATGGACCGACCTCACAGGCTACCTCCCCCTCTAGATAGCCGCCCCTTTTACATGCGGGGTCAGCTTGCAATGCCATTTATAATATAAATCGGCTTATTGATGTCAAGGAAGGTTTGCGGGGCTTTTGAGCAACAGCGTGCATGTGGAATTTCCGACGCGCAACGCCCTGTAATGATTTCATCTTTCGCCGGTTTCCGGCTCGAGCGCCGCAGGGGCGAAGCGAGCGCATGGCTCGAAATCATCTCGTCGCCGCGCGCCGGCCGCACGCGAATCCTGCCGCCGGTCAAGGAGATTCGTAGCCGAACGACTCCACCCAGGGACGCAAAAGCGGAAGGATGGGAGCGAGTTCGCGCGCATAGTGCTTCCACGCCCCCGCCGCTTCGCCATAGAGGCCGCGGCGAACCTGAGGTGCACTGATCGAACGGATATTCCGGTCTTGCGCGGCGTGCGCGAAATCGCGAAGGCCGTCCGTCCATTCGATGTCGAGGAACGCGCACAGCCTTCTCGTCTGGCCCTCGAAATCCTGCACCAGATCCTCGAGGCGCTGGACGTGGAACGCGAGCGGAAATGCGCTGCGGCAGACCTCGCCAAGCCTCATGACGCCGTCGTAGAACTTCGCCGCGCCCTCCAGCGTCAGCAACTCCACCGTGGACGCATTGACGGGAAGCGCGCGGCGAAAGCAGCTGAACACGACGGCGCGGGGATCGCGCACGCAAAACAGGATCCGGGCCCGCGGAAAAAGCTTGGCGATGAGCGGCAGCTTGATCGTGTTCAGCGGCAGCTTGTCGACGAGAACCTTTCCCTCGGGCTCGATGCCGTGGGCACGGACGTTGCGCCAATATTGCTCGCGCGCGCGCAAGAGGTCGTCCCCGCCGAGCGCGGCAAGGCGATCGAAGCCGGGCGGATCGCACAGGAATTCTTCCGCGATCGCGTCGAGGGCGCCGCTTTCCTCCAGCGTCACCACAGCCGGATGAGCGGCCAGGACCTGTTCGAGCAGCGTCGTTCCGGAGCGCGGAAAGCCCAGAAGGAAAACATGCTTGCTCGTCCCTTGCGCATCCGCCGCACCCATCATCGGCGGCATCCGCTCGACGAACGCCGTCAAATCGCGGACCAGCACAGCCATGTCGGGCGCTCCGGCAGGCCTGATATACCCGGCCCGTCTCTCCCGGTTCTGCGCCGTGTAGCAGGCGAAGGCCTCGCCGAACTTGCCTTGCCCGTCCAGCGCGTCGGCCAGCAGACCCAACGCGGCGCCATGAAGATGGCGAGGCACGGAGCCGGGCCGGCTCAGAAGTTCGCGAAGAAGCTTCTCGGCTGTTTCGAACGCACCCTGCTGGATCTTCGCGAAGGCGAGCGGGATCGCCAGGCGCGGTTGGCGCGGATCCAGCGTCAGGGAGCGCGCGGCCGCGTTCCCCGCTTCCTTCCACGCCTGCCGGGAATGCGCCGCGGTCGCCAATCCGGCCCAGGCCGCCGCATAGCCGGGCGCGAGCTCGACGGCACGCCGGTAGGCGCCGCACGCCGCGCCGAAATCGCCGTGCATCTCCAGAACCATCCCCCGATGAAAATGCGTCGTCGCGAAATTCGGATCGAGATCGAGCGCCTCGCCGAAAGCCGCCATCGATTCAGCGAGCCTTCCCATGCGCCCGAGACAAAGTGCTGCGCCGTTCACGACCATGGGGTCGCCCGGAGCGAGGGCCCGCGCCATCTCGAAATTCCGAAGGGCCTCGTTTCCCCGGCCGAGCGTGTCGAGGCGCACGGCACGCGCCTGGTAAGGAAGGGCGTGGCTGACGCCATTTGCCAGAGCGAGGTCGGCGAGCTGCGATGCCCGCGCGATATCTCCGCTTCGCATCGCCTGGGCGATTTCGCCGATCAGACGCTGCTCGCGATTGAGAGGATCGCCGCCAACAGACATGTTGCGATCACCTCTGAACAGGGACCCGAAGCGGGCGGGAAACCATGATTTCGAACCGGCGTGACTTTACAGTAAAGATATTTATCATATAAATCCAACAGCTTCGGGGCGGACCGGGTATGCATATTCCGGCCGCTTGAAGGCGGGAGTGGGTGGAAGGTTTCATGCCGTCGCAAAAGCCCGGATTTCGCAGCGCCAAGAACTACGGCCCACAGACGCGGGACGGCTTCATCCATCGCAGCTGGATGAAGAGCGAAGGCTTGCCGTCAAGCGTGTTCGACGGGCGGCCCGTCATCGGGATCTGCAACACCTGGTCCGAGCTCACGCCGTGCAACGCGCATCTGCGCGACATCTCCGAATTCGTGAAGCGCGGCGTCTGGGAGGCCGGCGGCCTGCCGCTCGAGTTTCCGGCGATGTCGCTCGGCGAGACGCAGATGCGGCCGACGGCGATGCTGTTCCGCAATCTCCTGGCCATGGAAGTGGAAGAATCCATCCGCGGCAATCCGATCGACGCCGTCGTGCTCCTGGGGGGTTGCGACAAGACCACGCCCGGCCAGCTGATGGGCGCCGCCAGCGTCGACCTGCCGACCATGGTCGTGTCGTCGGGGCCGATGCTCAACGGCAAGTTCCGCGGTCAGGACATCGGCTCGGGAACCGACGTGTGGAAATTCAGCGAGTCCGTGCGCGCGGGCGAGATGGAGCTGAAGGATTTCATGTCGGCGGAAAGCGGCATGTCGCGCAGCGCCGGCACCTGCATGACGATGGGCAGCGCCTCGACCTTCGCAAGCATCGTCGAGGCGATGGGGCTGTCGCTTCCCTACAACGCCACCATCCCGGCGGTCGACTCCCGCAGGCGCGCGCTCGCGCACGAGACCGGACGCACGATCGTCGACCTCGCGCGCAGGGACGTGCGCCTCTCCAAGATCCTCACCCGCGAAGCCTTCGAGAATGCGATCCGCGTGATCGCCGCGATCGGCGGTTCGACCAACGCGGTGCTGCATCTGCTCGCCGTCGCCGGACGTCTGGGCGTGAAGCTCGACCTGATCGACTTCGACCGCCTGTCGAGCGAGATACCCTTGATCGTCGACCTGCAGCCGTCGGGTCACTTCCTGATGGAGGATTTCCACTACGCCGGTGGCCTGCCTGCGGCGATGAAGGAACTCGCCCCCTGGCTCGCGCTCGACGGCGCCACGGTTTCGGGACGGACCCACCGCGAGATCATCGCGGAAGCCGAATGCTTCAACCGCGACGTGATCCGCACGGTCGCCAAGCCCGTGCGCGCCACCGCCGGGATCTGGGTGCTGAAGGGCAATCTCAGTCCGGGCGGCGCGATCATGAAGCCGAGCGCGGCCGCGGATTCGCTGTACCGACACCGCGGCACCGCCGTGGTCTTCGAATCCATCGAGGATTTCAAGGCCCGCGTCGACGATCCGGACCTCGATGTCGACGAGAATTCCATCCTCGTGCTCAAGGGCTGCGGCCCGAAGGGTTATCCGGGGATGCCCGAGGTCGGCAACATGCCGCTGCCGCGCAAGCTGCTGGAGCGCGGCGTCAAGGACATGGTGCGTATCTCCGACGCGCGCATGAGCGGCACGGCCTTCGGCAGCGTCATCCTCCACGTCTCACCCGAGGCCGAGGCGGGCGGCCCGCTCGCGATCGTGAGAAACGGCGACGAGATATCTTTCGACGGCCCGGCGCGCAAACTCGATCTGCTCATATCCGATAGCGAGATGCAGAAGCGCCTCGCGGAATGGAGCCGCACGCGCGCGGCGCCGAAATACGGGCGCGGCTATTACAAGCTCTACTACGACCACGTGCTGCAGGCAGACCGCGGATGCGATCTCGATTTCCTGGTCGGCGGCAGCGGCGACGTCGTGGATCGGGAATCGCACTGATGACGGCTCCGGCCTTTATCGCCGGCGATTGGGGGACGAGCCATCTGCGGCTGAATCTCTGCGACAGCAGCGGCCACGTGCTCGAAAGCAGGAACGGCCCGGGCGTCGGCGCGGTGAAAGCCGACGTCGCGGGCGCCTTCTTCGCGCAGATCGAACCCTGGAAGCAGTACGGCGCGCTGCCTGCGGTCCTGTCGGGCATGGTCGGCTCCACCATCGGCTGGCGCGAGGTGCGCTATCTGCCCTGCCCCGCCCGGCCGGAAATGATCGCCGCCGGCGCGCTGCGCTTCGAGGCGAACGGCCGTGGCATCACGATCGCGCCCGGACTGTCCTGCCGCAACCGCCTTATGGCGCCCGATGTGATGCGCGGCGAGGAGACGCAGATCCTGGGCGCGTTGCGTCTCGAGCCGCTGCTGGCCGAAGGCCGCCAGGTGTTCTGCATGCCGGGCACGCACACGAAATGGGTATCGCTGAAAGACGGCGTCATCGAGCATTTCCTCACCGCGGTGAGCGGCGAGCTCTACGACATCCTTTACCGCCACAGCGTGCTGGTGAATTCGAAGGAGACGGTCGACGGCGCGGCCGGCGGGGCCGCCTTCAAGCGCGCGCTGGAGAAGATCAAGCTCTACCCGGACGGCGAGCTCATCCATCTGCTGTTCGAAGTGCGCAGCGGGCAACTCAAGGGAGAGATCAAGCAGCGCGACGCGGCCGACTATCTGTCCGGCCTGATCATCGGCCAGGATGTTTCCGGCGCGAAGCGTTTCTTCCGCGCGGATCTCGCGGAGTCGAACGGCGTCGTGGTCGTCAGCACGCCGCGCCTGGGCGAACTCTACGCGCAGGCGCTTCGCACGCGCGACGTGGCGGTGCGCAACATCGACGGCGACACGGCGTCTCTTGCCGGGCTGAGCGCGCTGTATCGTGTCCTCGAAGGCGTGACCGATGCCGCCTGAAGCGCTGCTCGATGAATTGCCGCTGGTCGCGATCCTGCGCGGGGTCGCGCCGGACCGCGTGCTGGAGACCGGCCAGATCCTGCACGATGCCGGGATCCGCGCGATCGAGGTCCCGCTCAACTCTCCCGATCCGTTCGACAGTGTCGCGCGGCTGGCCGCTTATTTCGGCGATGCCTGCATCTGCGGCGCGGGCACGGTGCTTGCGCGCGCCGACGTCGACCGCGTCTTCGCCGCGGGCGGCACGATGATTGTTTCTCCCAATACCGATCCAACCGTCATCGGCCGCACGCTCGAGCGCAAGATGATCGCCATGCCGGGCTTCGCGACGGCGAGCGAAGCCTTCGCGGCCATCGCGGCCGGCGCGTCCAGGCTGAAGCTCTTTCCAGCCAACACCTACGGACCGGGACATCTGAAAGCCTTGCGATCCGTGCTGCCCGGCTCGGCGCGCGTCTTCGCCGTCGGCGGCGTCGGCGCCGATCAGGTCGCGCAATGGGTTCAGGCCGGGGCGGCGGGTTTCGGGTTCGGCTCGGAACTGTACCGCCCCGAATACACGACACATGAGATTTCCGAACGCGCGCGCAAACTGGTCGAAGCCGTCCGGCGCGCACCGAAATGAAAACGGCGAGCGCGCGCTGACGCGCTCACCCAGGGGGAAGTGCCGATGAGCAGTCTGTCTTACGCCGATATCGCGGTCGTGCTGGTCTATGCCGTGTCTATCTTCGCGCTCGCGCAATGGGTCTCGCGCGAGAAGGCGGGACACGTCAAGGACAGCAAGGACTACTTCCTCGCCAGCCGGGCGCTTCCGTGGTGGGCGGTCGGCACCTCGCTGATCGCGGCGAACATCTCCGCCGAGCAGATCATCGGCATGTCGGGATCGGGCTACGTCATCGGGCTGGGCATCGCCTCCTATGAATGGATGTCGGCGCTCACCATCCTGATCGTCGGCAAGTTCTTCCTGCCGATCTTCCTGAAGAACCAGATCTACACGATGCCGGAATTCCTGCAGCGGCGTTACGGGCACAGCATCCGTCTGGTCACCGCCGTGTTCTGGCTCGCCCTGTATATCCTGGTGAACCTCACCTCCATCCTGTGGCTGGGCGCGACCGCGATCCACACCGTCACCGGCATAGACATCCAGCTCGCGTTGATCGCGCTCGGCGTCTTCGCGGGTGCCTATGCGCTCTACGGCGGGCTCAAGGCGGTTGCGCTCACCGACATCGTGCAGGTGAGTCTTCTCGTGCTCGGCGGACTGGTGATCGTCTACATCGCGCTCGAGAAGATCTCGGGCCACAGCGGCATCGCCGGCGTCGTGAGCGGCTTTCAGACGCTCGAGGCGCAGCTTCCGGGCAAGTTCCAGATGATCCTGTCGCCCGACAACCCGAACTATTCCAACCTGCCGGGCCTGTCGGTGCTCGTAGGCGGCATGTGGATCATGAATCTGTCCTATTGGGGGTTCAACCAGTACATCATCCAGCGCGCGCTCGCGGCGAAGGACACGCGCGAAGCACAGAAGGGCATCGTGCTGGCCTCGTTCCTGAAGCTCTTGATGCCGGTGCTCGTCGTCCTGCCCGGGATCGCTGCGGGCGTGCTGGCGCCGCATCTCGAGCGCGCCGACATGGCCTATCCCTATCTGATGACGCTGCTGCCGCCGGGACTGCTCGGGCTGGTGTTCGCCGCCCTGATCGCGGCGATCATCGCGTCCATGGGATCGAAGATCAATTCGATCGCGACGATCTTCACCATCGACCTCTACAAGCCCGCGTTCCGCAATGCGAGCGAGACGCACCTCGTCGTCGTCGGACGGATCGCGGCCGTCGTGGCGCTCATCGTCGCGATCCTCGCCGCCAAGCCGCTGCTCGGAAACCTGCCGCAGGCATTCCAGTACATCCAGGAATATTCCGGCTTCGTCACGCCCGGCATCGTCGTGATCTTCGTGCTCGGCATGTTCTGGCCCAGGGCTACGACGGCGGGCGCCTTCGTCGCCGCGGTGGGCTCGGTCGTGTTCTCGTTCCTCTATTGGAAATACTGGCCGCAGGTGCCGTTCATGAACCGCATCGGCTATGTGTTCCTGATGTGTCTTGGCGCGGCGATGCTCGTCTCGCTGCTCCAGCCTCGGCGCGCCAAGACCTCGACGATCGACCTGACGAACATCGACTACTCGACAAGCTGGTCGTTCAACATCGCCGGCGCCGTGGTCATCGCCGTCCTCGTCGCCCTCTACTACACATTCTGGTAAGAGACCGCGATGGAGCCGATCGACATCATCCGTGCCGGCAACACGCTGGGCGAAGGCGTGCAATGGGACGTCCAGCGCCAGGCGCTGTGGTGGACCGATATCCAGGAACGCAAGCTGTACCGCTACGACTGGGCGCGGCGCGCGCTGGAATCGTTCTCCGCGCCGGAGCGCATCGGCTCCTTCGGGCTCATCCAGGACAGACCGCAGATCATCGTGGCGTTCGAGAGCGGGTTTGCGCTCTTCGATCCCAGCAACGGTGCGCAAAAGTGGCTCGCCCGTCCGGATGCGTCGCTCGCGGGCGTGCGCTTCAACGACGGCCGCGTGGACCGCCAGGGGCGGTTCTGGGCCGGAACGATGGAAGAGACCGAACCGCGCTCCGGCCGCGGCAATCTCTATTGCGTCGATTCCGGCGGGCGCGCGATACGGCACGAGAGCGGGATCATGATCTCGAACGGCATCTGCTGGAGCCCCGATTCCAAAAGGTTCTATTTCGCGGATTCGCCGCGGCAGACGATCTATTCCTACGACTTCGACCCGCTCACCGGCGCGATCGCGAACCGCCGGGTCTTTGCCGAGACGACCGGTAACGCACACCCGGATGGGGCCTGCGTCGACGCGCAGGGCTACATGTGGAGCGCGCATTGGGGGGCGGGCCGGGTCGTGCGCTATGCGCCCGACGGCACGATCGAGCGCGTCCTTGAGGTCCCGGCCAGCCAGCCAACCTGCGTGGCCTTCGGCGGCCCCGACCTCGATCTTCTGTTCGTCACCTCTGCACGTGACGGTTTGACCGCCGGCCAACTCGCCCATGAGCCTAGCGCCGGAGACGTCTTCGTGTACAAGATAGGGTGTATCGGCTTGGCCGAGAATCACTTCGTGCTTGATATAGGCAGGCGCCGGGATGTCGAACCACCATAGGAACGTGATTTCGCCGGGGCGCGGGCAGAACCTGACCTACAGCATCGTCCAGGATCTGGGCATCGCGGTCGTCACGGGAAAGTACTCCGGCAAGAATCCGTTCCCGGTCGAGGCCGATCTGTGCAAGCAGTACGGCGCGAGCCGCAGCATCCTGCGCGAGGCGGTCAAGATGCTGACCGCCAAGGGATTGCTCGGCGCCAGGCCGCGCCAGGGCACCTGGGTGCAGCCGGAGGAAAGCTGGAACCTGTTCGACCCGGACGTGATGCGCTGGCTGCTCGAACGCAAATTCTCGCTTTCGCTGCTGATCGAATTCACCCAGATCCGCCTCGCCGTGGAGCCCGCCGCGGCGGCCATGGCGGCGACGGAAGCCGGTCCCGGCGAGAAGGCGGCCATCGAGCGCGCGCTCAACCGCATGATCGCCGCCGAGCATGGCGAGGACGACCCGCTGACCTCGGACATCGCGTTCCACATCTCGATCCTGCGCGCCAGCGGCAACCGTTTCTTCGCCCAGCTGCGCGAACTGACCGAGACCGCGCTCAGGTTCAGCATCCGCACCACCAACCGGGTCAAGGGCGTACGCCTCGCGAGCGTGAACGACCACAAGAAGGTGTCGGACGCGATCCTTTCGGGCGACGCGGCCGGCGCCGAAGCCGCGATGCGCGACCTGATCGAAGAGGCGCTCCACCTCATCCGCAAGGGCGAAGGCATCGACGCGAAGGGCGAGCGCGTTCTGCTCGCGCCCGCGCGCGCATCGCGCCGCTGAGGGCGGGTTTCGAAAAAGCACAACATCTTGCGGTGCCGCGCGCGCGGCGCATTTGAACCTCACCTTTCGAGGGGGAGGGGGGCGTCGAAAATTTGCATTCAACCCGTCCCGCACGCGTCCGCAGAACATAAGGTGCCGGCCGCCACGCTTCTGTACAGAACTCTCGCGCATCTTTGAACCGCCTTTCGCACAGACTTCGCCTCCGAAAGGGAAGTCGTGACGCCGCCGCGCACTTTCAACTGCGCAAAGACGCATAGCCCTATGCAAGAGTGATGAGATCGTAAGTGGACCGCGCGTCAGCGATAGCTGATGAACGTGTTCGCGGTCAGCCGTCCGGCGCGGGGATCGCCGCTCAAGCCGAGAGCGGCGTTCACGTCGGCGGAATGCAGCACGCGGCTGCGATAGATGATCAGTCGGTTGAAGGTGGCATCGATGCGCGCGATCTCTTCGAACAGGTCGTCATCGCCCGACGCATAGCGCGCCGGCCGCGGCCCGCCTTCGCGCAATTCCCGCTCCACGCAGTCGAAATAGGATCGCACGCGTTCCTCGCTCATGGATTCGTAGCCGGTCGCGCGATGGCGGAAGAACGACGTACCGCCATGCGCGGCGTCGCAGAGATAGTGCAGCACGGCGATCTGGCGGTGATCGGGCGTGTCGAAATGCGGCAGGCGCTGCAGCGGCAAAAGCTGGGCGGGCGCGGTGGTGGCGAGGCCGAAATAGGTGTTGGTGTGAACGCTGCCCGTGACGGGAAGCTCGAACGTCTCGCCGATGACGCGATGCAGCGAGCGCAATGCTTCGACAACATAGGCCTTCGGCAACGGCTCCGCGCGCAGCCCCGGATACCAGTTCTTCGGCGCGCCGAAACGCACCTGCGTGGCGGCGAAATCCACCAGAGAGCGCGGCTCGGCGAGATAGTCGTCGACGATGATGACGGGGTTCGCTTCGCGGCCGACGCGGAGCGTGCGGATCGCGCGGCGCCCGTTGACGCGAAATTCTTCCGCCATGTCATCGCTCATGCGATGCCTCGCATTGCAAAGCGTTGCGCGGCGGCTCTATCTTGCACGCCATGAGCATCGTCCGGCCGGCTTCCCTTGGATGTATGGTCGTCGCGTTCGCGTGCACGATATACGCACCGGCGAGCGAGGGACAAACCCTGCCCTCTCCCATTCTCCTGTGGCCGGGCGGCGCGCCGGGATCGGAAGGCAAGACGTCCCCTGAAAAAGTGCGCCTCACGCCGCAGGGCGAGCACATCGTCTCCGGCATCAACCAGCCGTCCATCACGCCCTATCTTCCGGTGAAGCCAGGCGGCGCGGGGGTCGTCGTGCTGCCCGGCGGCGGTCACCGCGAATTGTGGATGGACCACGAAGGTTACCGCGTCGGAAGCTGGCTGAGCGATCACGGCATCGCCGCCTTCGTGCTGAAATACCGCCTGTCGAAGGAAGACGGATCGAGCTACACGATCGACGGCGCGTCCCTGCCCGATGCGCAGCGCGCGATCCGCCTGGTGCGCAGCCGCGCCGCGCAGTGGAACCTGGCGCCCGACCGGATCGGGATCATGGGGTTCTCCGCCGGCGGCGAGTTGGCGGCGCTCGCCGGGACGCGGTTCGATGCCGGATCGGCGGCGGCTCCCGATCCGGCCGACCGCGAAAGCTCGAGGCCCGATTTTCTCGGCCTGATCTATCCCGCCATCCCGCAAGGCATGCATCTGTCGAAGGATACGCCGCCCGCGTTTCTGCTCTGCGGCGAAGACGACACGCCTGCGATCTCGCAAGGCGTTCCCCAACTCTATCTCGATCTCAAGCGGGCCGGCGCGTCGGCCGAGCTGCACGTCCTGACCGGGACCGGTCACGGCTTCGGCATCCGCGACAGCAACCCGCCGGCCGTTTCCAACTGGACCTCGCTCTTTTATCGGTGGCTCGACGCGCGCGGCTTCCTGAAACGCGGATAGACCGGCGTGGCGGCGGTTGCTCCGGATCGCGGAATTATTATAGGATAAGTATTATAATAACAGACTCCGGAGGAAATCATGCGCAGCCTGACGCTGCCGGCCGCTGTATTGGGGGTCTTCTTCGGCCTGTGCCTGCCCTCGGCCGCCCAGGTTTCGTCACCGACCGGAAGCCAGGGCACGTACGAAGAGCACGGTCAGGACTACGGCTACGACAACATGAAGGCCGACACCAAGGCCGGCACGCCGGCTCGCGACGAACTGGCGACGGGCGCGGCGCTGGTCAAGCAGCAGAAGTACGGCGAGGCGATCCCGCATCTCGAGCTGGCGGCCAGGAAACAGCGCGGCGATTCCAGCGCATTGATCTATCTGGGCTTCGCACACCGCATGCTGGCAAATTCCCTCGCGGGCGACGAGCGCGCGGCCGAGTTCGGCAAGGCCCTCGACTGCTACAAGCAGGCGCTTGCGATCGACGCCGGCAACAAGCTTTTGCACGAATATCTGGGCAAGCTCTATCTGCTGACGCGGGAATATGGGATGGCCTCCGACGAGCTGACGACGCTGGAAAGGCTTTGTCCGTCCGGCTGCGCCGAACGCGAAGCGCTGATGCAGGCCGTGGCCGCCAATCCGCCGCCGCCGAACGCGCCCAAGCCATAGCATCGTCACATAGCATCGTCACTTGGGGGGGCATCGTTCGTGAAGCGCATCGGCGTCGTCGGAATCGGAAAGATCGCCAGGGACCAGCATCTTCCCGTGCTGCGCGGGAGCACGCAATTCGAGCTCGTCGCCTGCGCGAGCCGCAATGCGCAGGTCGAAGGCGTCGCAAATTTCGCGACCGCCGAGGCGATGCTGGACGGCTGTCCCGATCTCGACGCGGTCGCGATCTGCACGCCGCCGCAGGCGCATTTCGCGGCGGCACGCCTGGCGCTGGCCCGCGGCAAGCATGTGCTCCTGGAAAAGCCGCCCTGCGCGACCGCGACGGAGCTCGACCGCCTCGCCGAACTGGGCCGCGCCGCAGAGCGCACCCTCTATCAGACCTGGCACTCGCGCCACGCTTCCGGCGTCGCCGCCGCGCGGCAATGGCTGTCCTCGCGCAAGCTTCGCCGTGTGCGCGTGACGTGGAAGGAAGACGTGCGGCAATGGCATCCGGGACAGGCCTGGATCTGGCAGGCCGGAGGCTTCGGCGTGTTCGATCCCGGCATCAACGCGATCTCCATCCTCACCGAAATTTTTCCCCAGCCTTTCTTCGTTCGGGAAGCCGATCTGCACATCCCGTCGAACTGCGAGTCGCCGATCGCCGCCGACATCGTGTTCGCGACCGAGGACGGGATCAGGATCGACGCCGCGTTCGATTTCCGCCAGACCGGCACGCAGAGCTGGGACATCGACGTGGAGACCGACGGCGGCGCGCTCAAGCTGTCGGCCGGCGGCGACAGACTCGCGATCGACGGCGCGAGCGTGGTATCGAGCAGCGGCGACCCTCACGTGGAATACGCGGCCATATACCGCCATTTCGCGGAGCTGATCGCGGCCGGGCGCTCGGACGTGGACGGACGGCCGTTCCGTCTCGTCGGCGACGCATTCTTCGTCGGCCGGCGCCACGTCACCGCGCCGTTCGTCGAGTAGCCGCGATGGACGCGACAGGTTCCGACCGCCGCATCCGCTCCATCGTCATCCTGGGCGGCGGCTCTGCGGGATGGATGGCGGCGGCCGCCCTCGCCCGCACGCTCAAGGACGGGTTCACGAAGATCCATGTGATCGAATCCCCCGAGATCGGCATCGTCGGCGTCGGCGAGGCGACGATCCCGCCCATCCGCGCGTTCAACGCGCTGCTCGGCCTCGACGAGAACGACTTCATCCGCAAGACGCAGGCGACGTTCAAGCTCGGCATCGAGTTCCGCAACTGGTGCCGGCAAGGGCACACCTATTTCCATCCCTTCGGCACTTACGGCACGGTGATCGACCGCGTCGCGTTCCATCACTATTGGATGAAGCTGCGGCTGCTGGGCGACGAGACGCCGCTCGCCGACTATTCGCTCTCCACGAGCGCGGCCAGGCTCGGCAAGTTCATCCGGCCGGTCCAGGACCCCAAGCTGGTCCTCTCCAGCCTGTCCTACGCGTTCCATTTCGACGCGGCGCTCTATGGCGCGTATCTGCGCGAATATGCCCTGGCGCGCGGCGTCGTGCGCATGGAGCGAAAGGTCGTGGACGTGAAGCTGCGCGGGCAGGACGGTTTCATCGAAGCGCTCGTGCTGGACGGCGGCGAGACGATCGAGGCGGATTTCTTCATCGATTGCTCGGGCTTCCGCGGCGTGCTCATCGAAGGCGCGCTGAAGACGGGCTATCGCGACTGGTCGCACTGGCTGCCCTGCGACCGCGCGGCCGCGGTGCCTTGCGAAAACATCGACCGCCTGACGCCCTTCACGCGCTCAACCGCGCACGACGCCGGCTGGCAATGGCGCATTCCGCTGCAGCACCGCTGCGGCAACGGCTATGTCTATTGCAGCAAGTTCATCACCGACGACGAGGCCGCAGCGACCCTGCTGCGCAACCTCGACGGCAAGGCGCTCGCCGAGCCGCGCTTCCTCAAGTTCACGGCCGGCCGCCGCGCGGCGTTCTGGAACAAGAACTGCGTCGCGCTGGGGCTGGCATCGGGCTTCATGGAGCCGCTGGAATCGACCAGCATCCACCTCGTCATGAGCGGCGTCACCCAGCTTCTCGCGATATTCCCCGACCGCGACTTCGATCCCACGAACACGACCGAATACAATCGCATCCTGATCACGGAATACGAGCAGATCCGCGACTTCATCGTCCTGCACTACCACGCCACCGAACGCGACGATTCCGCGCTGTGGCGCTATTGCCGCGACATGGAAATCCCGGATTCGCTGCGCTACCGGATCGAGCTGTTCAGGAGCAACGGCCGGGTGACGTTCACCGACCGCGAACTTTTCGTCGAGTCCAACTGGCTTTCGGTCCTGACCGGACAGCACGTCTGGCCGCGGCGCTACGATCCCCTGGTCGACAGCCTCGACGTCGACGAGACCAGGCGCCGCCTCCGGAACGTGAAAGCGCTCATCGCCCAGACCGCGGCGGCGATGCCGACGCATGAGGATTTCATCGCCGCGAACTGCCGCGCCGCACCGCCGCCATGAGCGGACTTCCCAGCATCGTCATCGTCGGCGGCGGCCTCGCGGGGTGGATTGCGGCGGCGGCGCTCGCCGGCGAATTCAAGCACCACGCCGGAAGGGTGAGCGTCGTCGAATGCGGCGAAGACGAGCCGCTCGATCTGAGCGAAGAGGCCCTTCCCGCGACACGGCTGTTTCTCGAGAGATCGGGCATCGATGAAGACGAATTCGTCCGGCAGACGAAAGCGACGTTCAAGCTCGGGACGGAATTCACCGGCTGGCCGGCGCCCGAGAGCGCGTTCTTCCACCCGTTCAGCCAGTTCGGCACGAGCATCGAGACGCTGGGCTTCCATCAGTGCTGGTTCAAGCTGCGCCGGCACGGCGCCGGCGCCCCGCTCGGCGAATACTCCCTGACCGCCGTCGCCGCCTCGCTCGGCCGCTTTGCCCGTCCGGTCGCCGATACGAGTTCCGTGTTCTCGAGCTTCTCATACGGATTTCATTGCGATCGCGCGCTTCACCGCGAATTCCTGCGCCGCCATGCGTTGGCGCGCGGCGTGCGTGCGATCGCACATCGTCTGGTGGACGTGGCCGTGCGCGCGGACGGCGGCGGCATCGACGCGCTGCTGCTCGAAGGCGGCGAAAGACTTTCGGCCGACCTCTACATCGATTGCTCCGGCGGCGCCGGCCTGCTCATCGAGCAGGCTCTCGGGACCGGCTACGAGGATTGGAGCCGCTTCCTGCCCTGCGACCGCGCGATCACCTGGAGCTCGCCGAAGACGGACGCGCTCATGCCCTTCTCGCGCAAGACGGCGCACGACGCCGGCTGGCAATGGTCGGTGCCGATGCGGCACCGGACCGGCAACGGGCTTGTCTGCAGCAGCCGCTTCCTCGATACCTCCGACATGCGGCGAATGCTTCCGGAGAGCCTCGAAAGCGAGCCGCGCATCTACGCCTTCGTCAACGGACGGCGCAGGAAGATGTGGAGCGGCAATTGCGTCGCGCTCGGCGCCGCGGCCGGATTTCTGGAGCCGCTGGAAGCGACCGACACCTATCTCGTGCAAAGCGGCATCTCGCGGCTGCTGAAGCTGCTTCCCGCAGGCAGCCCCTGCCAGGCCAGCGCGGAGGAATACAATCGTCTCGCGATCACCGAGATCGAGCAGATCCGCGACTTCCTCATCCTTCACTATTGCTCGAGCGCGAGGCGCGATTCCGCGTTCTGGAATTATTGCGGGCAGATGGAACTGCCCGGCTCGCTCGCCGCCAGGATCGAATTGTTCAAGAGCCGCGGCCGCATAGCACCCTGCGGGGGCGAAGCGTTCTCTCTTCCCAACTGGCTTGCGGTGTTCGCCGGCATGGACGTCCTGCCCCGGCGCTATCATCCCTTCGCCGACAAGATCGGCATCGCCGAATTGAAGGAGCGCGCCGGGATGATACGCGCGGCGATCCGGCAAGCCGCAAATTCCATGCCCGACCATGGCATGTTCCTGGCGCGGATGGGGGCGGCGTGACGGCCCAAGGCCCGATCCGCTCGATCGTCATCGTCGGCGGCGGCACCGCGGGCTGGATGGCCGCGTCCGCGCTGACGCGCGTGAGCAACGGCGCGCTCGAAAGCATCCGTCTCATAGAATCGCCCGAGATCGGCACGGTCGGCGTCGGTGAGGCCACGATCCCGCCGATGCAGCTCTTCAACCGCTTCCTCGGCCTCGACGAGAACGAGTTCGTCCGCAAAACGCAGGCGACGTTCAAGCTCGGCATCCAGTTCCGGGACTGGGCGCGGCTCGGCCATACCTATATCCATCCCTTCGGCCGCTACGGCGCCGATCTCGACGGGCGCCCGTTCCATCAATGCTGGCTGAGGGCGCGCGCGCTCGGCGACCAGACCGATATCGGCGAATACGCGCTCGCCGCCGTGGCCGCGATGCAAGGCAAGTTCGCACGCCCGAGCGCGGACCCGCGCGCGCTCCTGTCGGGCATGTCCTACGCCTTCCATTTCGACGCCAGCCTCTACGCGCGTTTCCTGAGCGAATATGCAAGGGCGCGCGGCGTCGTCCGGCTGGAGCGCAAGATCGTCGATGTCGAGCTGCGCGGCGAGGACGGCTTCATCGACGCGCTCGTGCTCGATGACGGCGAGCGCGTCCGGGCCGACTTCTATATCGATTGCTCGGGCTTCCGGGGATTGCTGATCGGCCAGGCGCTCAAGGTCGGGTTCGAGGATTGGTCGCATTGGCTGCCCTGCGACCGCGCGGCCGCGGTGCCTTGCGCGAGCGTGCAAGACATCACGCCTTACACCCGCTCGACGGCGCGGAAGGCCGGCTGGCAATGGCGCATCCCGCTGCAGCACCGCATCGGCAACGGCTACGTCTATTGCAGCGAGTTCATCAGCGACGACGAGGCGGCCGCCACGCTTCTGGCCAACCTCGACGGCGAAGCGCTGGCCGAGCCGCGCTTCCTGCGCTTCAAGGCCGGGCGACGCCGGGCTTTCTGGGAGAAGAATTGCGTCGCTCTCGGGCTCGCGGGCGGGTTCATGGAGCCGCTCGAATCCACCTCCATCCATCTGGTCCAGACGGCCCTTTCGAAGCTGCAGACCCTGTTTCCGGATCGCGGCTTCGATCCGTTGGACATGGCCGAGTTCAATCGCCTTTCGATCTATGAATACGAGCGGATCCGCGATTTCATCGTGCTGCATTATTGCGCGACGGAGCGCGACGATTCCGCGCTGTGGAACTATTGCCGCACGATGACGATCCCGGACACGCTCCGGCACAAGATCGAGCTGTTCCGCAGCGGCGGCCATGTCGCGGTCTATGACGACGAGCTTTTCATTCTTTCCAACTGGCTCGCCGTGCTGACCGGGCAATTCGTCCGGCCGCAAAGCTACGATCCCCTGACCGGCGTGCTGGACGCGGAGCGTTTGAAGGGGCACCTGGCGCAACAACGCGCCGCCATCCGCGCCTGTGTGGACGGCCTTGCCAGCCAACGCGATTTCATCGCGCGCAACTGCCGGGCGGAGCCGCCGGTGTAGGGTTTGGAACAGCGCTGCCAACACCCTTCGACAAGCTCAGGGTGAGGGTCAGAGTTCGGCCAAGTCCCCTTTTTACGATGACCCTCATCCTGAGCTTGTCGAAGGATGAAGGGGCGGCTCGATCTCAAACGATCTTACCCTACCCCCGCCCGACAAACGGCATCGCCGTCGCGGCCAGCGTCATGAACTGCACGTTGGCGTCGAGCGGGAGGTTCGCCATATAGAGCACCGCGTCGGCGACATGGCGGACGTCGAACCTGGGCTCGCTGCGGACCGATCCGTCCGCTTGAGTCACGCCCTTCGACATCGCCTGCGTCATGTCGGTGGCGGCGTTGCCGATGTCGATCTGGCCGCAGGCGATGTCGAAGCCGCGCCCGTCGAGCGACAGCGATTTCGTGAGGCCGGTGATGGCGTGCTTGCTGGCGGCATAGGGTGCCGAGCGCGGACGGGGCACCTGCGCGGCGATCGATCCGTTGTTGACGATGCGCCCGCCGCGCGGCGTCTGCGCCTTCATCTGGCGGAATGCCGCCCTTGCACAGAGGAACGCGCCTGTCAGGTTGACGCCGATCACCGCGTTCCACTGCGCCAATGTCAGCGCGTCGATCGGCTGGCCCGGCGCATCCATGCCGGCATTGTTGAACAGCAGGTCGAGCCGCCCGAATTGCGCAGTCACGGAAGCGAACAACGCGGCGACGGATTCCTCGTCGGTGACATCGGCCGGAACCACCAGAGCGCGCGCACCGGACGCAGCCCGCGACGCGGTCTGCTCGAGCGCATCCTTGCGGCGGCCCGCAAGCGCGACCGCGTAGCCCGCCGCCAGAAGCGCGAGCGCGACCGCGCGGCCGATCCCGCTTCCGGCTCCCGTCACGACCGCGATGCGCCCGGATGCTTGCATTTTCGCGACAATCCTATTTGTATGATAAATAGCCGCAAGGGGGAAAGACCATGAAGAGCGCCGCGACCACGGCCTTGTTGTGCGCCATCTTTATGCTCTGCGGCGTGCCGCGCGCAAGCGCCGCCCTGCTCGGCGTCGACGCGCGCGAGCAGCCGGCGGCGCCCGAGACCGGATATCTGCATTTCGGCACCGCGACGTCGCCCGGCGGCGAGACGGTCGGGATCAACAGCCGCTATCTGACGCTGGACGGCAAGCCCTGGCTGCCGGTCATGGGCGAGTTCCACTTCACGCGCGTGCCGCAGGAAGACTGGGAGGAAGAGCTCCTCAAGATGCGCACCGCCGGGGTGAGCATCGTTTCGACCTACATCTTCTGGAACCAGCACGAGGAAACCGACGGGCATTTCAACTGGGGCGGCAATCGCGACCTGCGGCGCTTCGTGACGCTGTGCGGACAACTCGGCCTGAAGGTCTTCATCCGGCCTGGGCCCTGGGTGCATTCGGAATCGCGCTTCGGCGGCATTCCCGACTGGGTCGTGCGCGCGATGCCGACGCGCACGAGCGATCCCACCTATCTGCGCCATGTCGCGCGCTATTGGGGAGAAGTCTCCGCGCAGGTCAAAGGCCAGCTATGGAAGAATGGCGGCCCGATCGTCGGCATGCAGCTCGAGAACGAATTCAATCTGACGGGGCCCGGACAGGGGCGCGACCACATCGCGGCGCTGAAGCGCATCGCGCTGGCTGCGGGACTCGACCTTCCGCTCTATACGGTCACCGGCTGGGACAACACGGTGTTTCCGCACCATGAGGTGACGCCGGTCTTCGGCGGCTATGCCGACGAGCCGTGGGGCCTGTCGACGCAGAAGCTGCCGCCGTCCGAGGTCTATGCCTTCCGCTTCGACAGCCGCGTGCGCGGCAATCTGGGCGCCGAGACCGTGAACACGTCGCCGGGCGACGCCGATGCCGATATTCCGCACACGCCCTTTCTCGGCGCCGAGTTCGGCGGCGGCGTGCCGACCATGTACCGCCGCCGCCCGATCATGCGGCCGGACGACACCGCCGCGATGCTGCCCGTCCAGCTCGGCTCCGGCGTCAATCTCTACGGCTACTACATGTTCCATGGCGGACAGAATTCGCCCGACCACGGATCGCTGGAGGAGAACACCTCCATCGGCGCCTATAACGACCTGCCGATGATCGACTACGACTTCCAGGCGCCGCTCGGCGCTTATGGCCAGCAGCATGCGGTGATGAACAAGCTGAGGCCTTTCCACTATTTCCTTCAGTCCTTCGGGGCGGATCTGGCGCCGATGACCGTGCACCGGCCGGACGTCGTCTCGAAAGGGTCGGGCGATCTCGCGACGCCGCGCTTTTCGGTGCGCAGCCTCGGCGACAGCGGATTCCTGTTCGTCGACAACCATGTGCGCCAGTATGAAATGGCGCAGCAGAAGGACGTTCAGTTCGCCGTGCGCCTGCCGGGCGGGACGGTCACGTTTCCGAGCCGGCCGATCGACATCCCATCGGGGGCCTATTTCATCTGGCCGGTCAACATGGATTTGCCGGGCGCAAAGTTGGTATACGCGACGGCGCAACCGCTGACACGATTGCAGGACGGAAACATCCCCGTCTACGTCTTCCATGCCACGGACGGCATTCCGGTCGAGCTTTCCCTGGACGGAGCCATGGCTGTGCACGCGGCATCCGGCGAAGTTTCGCGCGATCCGTCGACAAACCGCTTCACGCTTTCCGGCTTGCGCCCTGGAGCCGGCGCTGCGGTCGACGTCAAGACGTCCGCCGGAACGATACGGCTTCTTGTGTTGACGCAGAGCGAAGCGGAGCACGTGTCGCTCGCCGAACTCGACGGCAAAGCCCGCCTGGTGCGGAGTGATGCGCAGGCGGTCGGCGGCAAGGACGGCCTCGAGCTGCTCGCCATCGGCGATCCGGACTTCAAATTCGCCGTCTACCCGGCGTTGCCGCACGCGCCGTCGGCCGACGTCGGCATCACCGGCTCGGGACAGGACGGCGTATTCCAGACGTTCGAGGCGCGCGTGCCGGCGCGAGCGGTTTCGGTCACCCTCACGAAGATCAGGGACGCGTTGCCGGTTCCTCCACTCGTTCTAGGCTTGCCGGCAAACACTGCTCACGAGCCCATGCCCGAGACGTTCGCGAAATCCGCCGCCTGGACGATCGCCGTTGCGCGCTCCGGGCTCACGGCACAGGACGACGCGTTCCTGCGCATCAGCGCCCGCGGCGACGTCGCGCGCCTGTTCGCGGGGACACAGATGCTCGACGACCATTTTCTCGACGGCAGCGTCTGGGAGATCGGCCTGAAGCATTTCGCAGCGCAGACCGGCGGCCCGCTCACGCTTACCGTCCTTCCTCTGCGCGCCGATGCGCCGATCTATCTGGACGGCGGCGTCGCGAACATGGTCGAGGGCAGCCAGACCGCATCCGTATCGGACGTCAGCGTGGTGCCGCAATACCGGCTGCGCATCCGCGCCACGGAGCCAAAAGCGCGGCGCGTTCGCGCGGGCCGCTGAAGGCGCCGACACAAATTGCGACATTTCGGCGTGCGAACCGGGCCGCTGAGCGCGTATATGTTCCCCAGGACAAAAGGGGGATTTTCCATGCTCAGCCGCCGAGAACTTCTTTCTTCCGCCGCTTCTGCCGCGCTTGCCTGTTCCGTGCTTCCGGCCTTCGCGGCAGGGTCCGATTCCGCCGCCCGCCTCAATGCGCTGATGGAGACGTTCTTCCAGGAGAACCTGAACGAAAGTCCCGAAAGCGCCACGCTTCTCGGCTTCGACAAGGGTACGAATGCGGGCCTCAAGTCCAAGCTGCGCGACGAGAGTCTGGCCGGTACGGCGCATGCCAGGGCGCTGAACGCCTCCCAGCTTGCGCGCCTGAAGGCGATCGATGCGTCCAAGCTCGCCGGCATGGACAAGGTGAACTACGACACGCTCCTTTACGTGGGCGAATCCCGCGCAGCGATCGCGGCCTTCGATTTCGGCGGCGCCGCGTTTGGGCCTTCGCCCTATGTCGTGAGCCAGCTCACCGGCGTCTATCAGTCGTTCCCCGACTTCATGGACACCAAGCACAGAATCGAGACCGCGGACGATTGCGACGCCTATCTGTCCCGTCTCGAAGCGTTCGCGGGCCAGCTCGACGGCGACACCGAGCGCATGAAGCACGACGCGGCGCTCGGCGTCGCGCCGCCCGATTTCCTCCTCGACCGTTCGCTCGAGCAGATGACCGCGTTCCGCACCGCGGCGGACAAATCGCTGCTCGTCACCTCCATCGCCACGCGCGCGAAGGCCAAAGGCCTGTCGGACGATTACGCGAAGAAAGCCGCCGCCGTCTACGACGCCAAGATCGGGCCGGCGATGGACCGCCAGATCGCGCAGGCGAAAACGATGCGCGCGACCGCGCCGTCCGATCCCGGGATGTGGAGGTTGAAAGACGGCGATACATACTATGCGGCGACACTGCGTTCCGCCACGACCACCAGCATGACCTCTGCGCAGATCCATCAGCTCGGGCTCGACCAGGCGGCCGAGATCACCGCGCGCATCGACACGCTGCTCAAGGTACAGGGGATGACGAAAGGCACGGTGTCGGAGCGCATCCTCGCCCTCTATCAAGATCCCAAGTCGATCTATCCCAACACCGACGCGGGCAAGGCCGACGAGATCGCCTACTGCAACCAGCGGCTTGCGGAGATCAGGCCGAAGCTGCCTTCCGTGTTCGCGCGCGTGCCGTCCTATGCGTTCGAGGTGCGCCGGGTGCCGAGCGCGACCGAAGCCGGCGCCGCTTCGGCCTTCAGCCAGGCACCCGCGATCGACGGCTCGCGGCCGGGGATCGTGTATTTCAATCTGCACGACAGTTCTGAGTGGCCGAAATGGGCGCTCTCCACCACCGTCTTTCATGAAGGCCTGCCGGGCCACCAGCTCGAGGGCGGGCTTGCGCTCTCCAACAAGACCCTGCCGCTGCTGCGCAAGACGATCGGCTTCTCCGGCTATGCGGAGGGCTGGGCGCTTTATGCCGAGCAGCTGGCGGATGAGATCGGCATGTATGACGACGATCCGCTCGGCCGCATCGGCTATCTCAATTTCCAGCTTTTCCGCGCCAACCGCTGCGTCGTGGACACCGGCATCCACAGCCTGAAATGGACGCGCGATCAGGCGATCAAGTATTTCGTGGACAATGGCGGCAACGCGCCGAGCTTCGCCGCCCGGGAAGTGGAGCGCTATTGCGCGACGCCGGGCCAGGCCTGCAGCTACAAGATCGGCCACACGGTCTGGACCAAGGCCCGCGAACGCGCCAAGAGGGCGCTCGGCGCGCGCTACGACATCAAGAGCTTCCACACGGCCGGCCTCGATTGCGGACGCGTGCCGCTGGACGTGCTCGACGGCGTCATCGACCGCTATATCGCGCAGGCGAAAATGGGGTGAACCGCGGAGAGTATGGCTGCGCATTCGCCGGTCGCGGCCCAGGAGTGCCCCCCTACGGGGACGCAACTCGCGGACAACTATCCAATCGACTCGACCTGAACATAATTGCTGCCGTCGTCCGGCGGCAAGTCGTAATCCAAAAAGTAGCTAAGCGGCGATTCCGATCCATCTTTCATGTGGAGCGTTACACGGATATCGAACACACCCCATGTCCAGATAGTAATGGAAAAATTATTGGACCTGTTTTTTGAACTTCTCGTCTGCTTATGAAAAGACGGATGGAGAAGATAGTCGACTTGTTCGACCTGGTCCAAATCAGCCGAGTCTCCATCGATCCAAATGCCAACATGGAATTGTTCGCGCGACGATCCTGAACGCTGCCAGAATTTTATCTTTCCGCTCCGATCGCGAATCACCTGTGACTTCACCGCAAACTTCGGCATATGGTCTGTCATGCACGTCTCCGACGGCCAACTGCGATTACGCCAGGTGCGTCGTCTCCGATGACGACCTCGCCCATCGGCTGATTCGACGAGCTCATCTCCAAAAGCCGCTGATGAAGAACGCTACCCTCAAACTCCTTGTTTGCTTCCGATCTGTCCTCCGCCGTTTCGGTAAGCGGCATGCTAATGGCTTCACCGGCGTTCCTTGATATCTGAGCGAACCGCTTTTGGGCTTCCTCGACAGACTTCATCTGCGACAGCGAAGATAAAAGTATGACCAAATCCCCTTGGGCGTCCTCAAGCTGTCTTTGTGTCTTCCAGAGAGCTTGTATGTTTTTGGTCGGGGCAAACACTTTCTCTGCCGTGACGAGCGCGGCCGTAAAACCGGCGAGTATTGCAGTGAGCCATTGAGGGGAATGCGTCTGTATGGTAGTCGCGCTCACGATCGTCGTGATAAATGCACTGACGACCGTGCCCCAGTTCAATGCATTTCCAAGTCTCTCCTCCCAGTCGCGGCGTCGCTTGTGCGCGCAAATTCGACACTGAATCTTGCGCCACTCAATGCCGAGAGCCTGGACAAAATCTTTCTTGCCGGAATCCACTTCAGCCATGCCGATATATCAATCATGCTTCAAATATGAAGGCTTGTGATAACAAACACAGCCACCTGACAACCAGCTTAAACCGGAATTTCCATTCGGGATAGAAGCAACTCGGCACAGACGTGTCTTAATTTAATTTCAGACATCCTCGATCCAACCACGGTCGAACCTGCGCTTCCGTGGTCCAGCTTGCGGCGTCATGCCCAAGAGTGAACAGCGCATGCACCGACGCCGGCAGGGCCGGACACGCCGATGACGAGACGTCGGCGGGTAAGGAACTTCGTCTCGGCGCTCGCGGGATAAACCGTTGCAGCCGCGATCTCGTCCGCCGTTCCCAGGCGCGTCATCGGTTGGCGCGCATCGCTATTCTTCCCGCAAGGCGGTCGCGATAGGCCGCCGCGCGGCGCGGATTGCGGGGAACAGGCCGCCGGCGAACCCCATGCCGAGCGTGAGCGCCAGCGCCATGGCGATTGCCGAAGGCGTGACCGCGAGGCGGAACGACACCAGCCAGCCGCCCATGAGCGTCTTCGCCTCCAGGCCGTCCAGCGCCAGCGCGGCCAGGACGACCCCGGCAAGGCCGCCCGCCAGCGCCAGGATCACGGCCTCCGACAGCATGGCGACCAGCACGGGCACGCGCGAGAAGCCCACCGCGCGCAATACCGCCAGCTCGCCGCTGCGTCTGGCGACATTGGCATACATGACGTTGAGCGCGGCGAAGGTCGCCCCCGCCGCCATCAGGATCGTGATCATGCCGGCCGCCATCGCCAGGATTTCCCGAAACTGCCGGCCCACCTCCGCATCCTCCTCGGCCATCGTCTTGACGCTGGCCGCCAGGCCCGGCTGCCGCTCCATGTATTTCTTGAACCCGGCAAACGCCGCGGGCGACACGAGCCGGACATAGATTTCGGAGAACTTGTCGCCCGACTTCGTCGCGCCCTGGAACTGGTGCAGGTCGACCAGGAACTGGGAATCGCGCGTGAGGCTGCCGGTGGAATAGACGCCGACGACCTTCCATTCGCGGCGCTGCCACTGGACCGTCCGCCCGGCGGCATATTCCGGATAGATCCGCCTGGCGCCCTCGCCCATCATCATCTCGTTGAAGCCGGGACGCATCAGCCGTCCCTCGACGACATGGAAATTGGGCATCACGTCCGCCTTGCCCGGATCGATCGCAAGGATGATGGCAAGGCCCAGCATGTCCGGCCGCCAGTTGCGGATCAGGAGCGGACCGGAGTCCGTGGCCGCGGCCTGCGGCTTGGCGTCCACGCGGGCGACGCCCGGCGCCTGGTTCACCGTGTCGAGCGCGGCCGCATCCATTGTGCCGTGCTGACTGGTGACGATGGCCAATTGATCGGTGCCGGGCCTGGTTTCACTCTGAAGAATCCCGTCGCGCACCGACAGCACGGCGACGAACACCAGAACGACCAGGAAGAAGCCGATGAGGACGACGCAGGCATTGCGCAGCCGGCTTCGAAGACCGCGGATGTTCCATCGGCAGAGAGACGAGATCTCGTGCATGACGGCCAAGGTCAGCTCCTGCGCAATGTGTCGGCGACTTCCAGCGCGGTGACGCGCCGCGCCGGAAGGATGCTCGTCAGGATGGAAAAGAGCGCGGCCAGCAGGACGCCGGCCGCCACCGCCTGCCAGGTCACGGCGAAATAGGGCAGCGTGTCGCTGACGACCGGCGCCATCAACAGGCACAGCCTCCAGCCGAGCAGCAGACCCAGGGCCGCCCCAAGACCAACGATCCAGCCCGATTCCCGCAGCACCAGCCGCACGACGCGCCCGCGGCCGAATCCGAGCGCTCGCATCACCGCGAACTCGTTCAGCCGCTCGCGCACCGAATTCGACATCGCGTTGCCGGTGACGAGCAGCATCGAAAGGAACACGGCGGCCCCGATGGCGGTGATGATCAAGCCGACATCGCCGAACGACTTCACGACGCTCAGGTAGAGCAGCGCATCCGGCAGCGCGATCGCGGCCGGCTGCGCGTTGGCGAAGGTGCTTTCGATCCTGCGCGCCACCACGGGGACGTCGCGCGCGTCTTCCGTCGTCAGGAATATCTGATCGGCATGGTCGCGCGCGCTTGCGTCCGCATTGCCCTCGTTGAGATAAGCGTAATGCGCCACCAGGGTCTGCATCAGGGTGTCGGGGAGCGTGCTCTTGAAGATGCCGCAGAGATGGAAATACCAGGTCGTGCTGCCGTTCTTCTGCGCCGGTCCGCCCGAGACCGGGATCGTGTCGCCGGTCTTCCACCCCATCTTGTTCGCCAGGGGCGCTCCGGCGATGGCGCATTGCCGGTCGCGCAGCATCGCTTGGCCCTCGGCGCCGGTCACCGACAGCTCCGGAAACACCGTCAGGTATTGCTCGAAAGGGACACCGGCGACGGCGACGCTGTTCTTGGGATCGCGGAAATAGCCGAAAAGGCTCGTCTGGTACGCCACGGCCTTGACCCCGCGCAGCGACGCGATCTTCGCCGCATAGCTCACCGGCAAATTGCCGAAGCCGTCGATCCACACGTCCAGCCGCTGCGCGCGGCCGTAATTCACCAGCCCCGCGAAGCCGTTGTAGAGCGTCGCCAGGACCAGGAAGATCGCGAACGCCACCGCCACCGACAGCACCGTGAACAGGGTGCGCATCTTGTGCCGGCGGAAGACGGTGAAGGTGAGTGAATTGTCCGTCACCTTCAGGCCTCCGGCTCTTCGGCCAGCTTGCGGTTCGCCAGGAACAGCGTGCGCCCGGCGCGCGCCGCCGCGTGCGGGTCGTGCGTCACCATCAATATCGTCTTGCCGTGCTCGGTATTGAGGGTCTGCAGGAGGCGCAGGATCTCATCGCCGGTCTTGCGGTCGAGGTCGCCGGTCGGCTCGTCGCACACCAGGATCGGCGGATCGGTCACGATGGCGCGGGCGATGGCGACGCGCTGCTGCTGGCCGCCCGAAAGCTCCGCCGGCTTGAAATTGGCGCGGTCGTCCATGTCGGTGACGGCGAGCGCGGCAAGCGTGCGCTTGCGCCGTTCCGCGGCGCTCATCTTCATGAGCAGCAGCGGCAGCTCGACGTTCTGCGCCGCCGTCAGCGCCGGCATCAGGTGATAAAGCTGGAAGACGAAGCCGATATTGCGCGAACGCCAGGCGGCAAGCGCGCTGTCGCGCATTTTCTTCAGCGACTTGCCGTCGACGATCACCTCGCCGGAGCTGGGACGATCGATGCCGCCGATCAGGCTGAGCAGCGTGGACTTGCCTTTGCCGGACGGCGCCATCAGCGCAAGGAAGTCGCCTTTCGGCACATCCAGGTCGAGGTTTTCCAGCACCTCCACCTTCTCGGCCCCGCGCTTGTAGTATTTCGTGACGCCGGACAGCCGGATGAGCGGCTCCTGCTTTTGCCCCGATACGGTCATTGCTCGCGCACCTTCTTGCCTTCTGTAAGCAGCCCTTCGGCCGAGATCGCTAAGCGGTCCCCATCCTTCAATCCCGACAGGACGCGCACCTCGCCGCGTCCCGCCGGTGCCGCACGAACGTCGACGATGTGGGCCACGCCGTCGTCCAATCGATAGACGAAAAGCCGGCCGCCTTCGTGCTGCACCGCCGCCGCCGGTATGGTGATCGCGGCCGGCGCCACCGCGCCGGCGGAGTCGCCCTCGAACCAGACCTGGGCGCCGACCTGGGGCAGGACGCGCGCGTCGGGCTTGTCGAAGCCGATGCGCACCTTGATGGTCGCCTTTTGCTGGTTGGCCGTGGGCACGATCGTGATCACATGCGCCGCAATGCGCCAGTCGGGATAGGAGTCGAGGACGACCGTCGCGCGCTGACCTGCGTGAAGCCGGGTGATCAGCGTCTCGTTCACGTCGACATCGACTTCGAGCGACGACATGTCGACGATGGTGCAGATGCCGGTCTGGGTGAAACCACCCACCGCTTGCGGCGAGATCATCTCTCCGGGATGCGCGTAACGCTCGGTGACGACGCCGGCGAAGGGCGCGCGGATCACCATATAGGACAGAGCCGTCATCGCGAGCACGACGTTGTTGCGGTCGACGTCGGCCTGCGCCCTGGCATGGGCAAGAAGCGCCTCATCGGTTTGGGCGGCCGCGGTGGCGGCTTCAAGCGTGGATTGGCTCGCGGCGCCCTGCTGCGCCAGCGTGCGCGTGCGCGCCAGCGTCGACCGCTCCCGCTCCAGCTGGGCCGTGTATTGCGGCACCAGCGCCTCGTCGGCGGCGAGTTGGCTCTTCGCAGCCGCCACCTGCGCTTGCGCCGCGCTGTCGTCCAGCCTGGCCAGGACCTGCCCCTGCACTACATGTTCCCCTTCCTGGACGAGGACGTCCGTGATCATCCCCGTGGTTTGGGCTGCCACGGTGGCCTGGAGCTGTGCGCCGACATAGCCGGACGCGTTGAGCACCGCCCCGCCGCCTTGCCCGCCCTGCGACGTCACCGTTACGGCATGGACCAGGACGGCTTGCGGCCGGAGGAGCCACCATGCCGCGGATGCTGCCAAGACCAGAAGGAATACGGCTGCCGCCAGAAGGAAAGGCCAGCGGCGGCGGGGTTCGTCGGCCTCCGGACGGCGCCGCAGGGCTTCGAGCGCGTCCCGTCTGTCGATCTTCTGGTCCAAAATCAGGCCTGCCCGTCACTGCAGCCTGAATCTGCCGGGACCCGGCGCCGAAACGGAGCATCGAGTGACGAAACGTGCGCCCGGAGGGATGAACCGTGCGCGTCGGGGGACAAGCAGCGGCACCGCGCGCGCTGGATCGGCCGGCAGCCGGTCTCGAAATGGAATTAGGGCCGCTGCCGCGCGAAGAAATCCCAGATCACCTGCGGCCCGTTCGGTTCCTTCGGCGACGGGCCCAACAGCCGGGGATGGCGCCTATAAGGCTGCGGCATGCCATGTCCGCCGCCATGAACGGCGACGAGCTCCACTTCCACGCCGGCGGCGCCGTGCCACAGCATCCGCTCGACGCCGACACCGTCCGCGAACTGGGTCTCGCTGACTTGCGGCCTGTCCGCCAGGTTGTTGAGATTGGCGAAATATCGAGCGGAATCGCGCGCCGACAACACCGTGCCGCGCTTGACGAACAGGCCGAAGAGGCTGACCTCGCCGCCGTCGAACGGGACGAGCGGATCGTCCGTGCCGTTCATGATCATGACGGAAGACGTGCCGTGGCCCACGGGCTTGCATTTGAAATTGCCGGGCGTCGGCTGGCCTTCCGACACCGCCGCGGTGGCGCGAAAGCGCGACGGCGCTTCGAGCGCGAGACGAAGCGCCATGCTTCCGCCACGCGAGATGCCCGTCGCGAATACGCGGGTCGGATCGATGCCGGTTTCGCCGGCTAGCTTGTCGACCAGCGCATCCAGGAAGCCGACATCGTCGATGTTGAGCCTGTTCGCGTCGTAGTCGCCCACGACATTGCATCCGTTCCAATAGCCCTCATAGGCGTCGGGATAGACGACGACAAAGCCTTTCGCGTCGGCCAGGCGGTCGAAGCCGTAGCCCGTCTCGATCCGCATTTGCGCGCCGCTTTCACCCGAGCCGTGCATCGCCACCACGAGCGGCGCGCCCTGTTTCAACCCCTTCGGCAGGTAGGTGCGATAGGTCCGCGTCAGCGCGCCGACCTTGATGGTTCCCCTTGTCAGCGAGCCCGACAGTTGCGGCATTTCGCCAGCCGGCGAATAGAGGAAATAGACGAGCAGCACGCCCAACCCCACAACGACGGCCAAGGCCCAAAAGGCGACGCGCAAAGCTCTTCTCATCGTGAACGCCCGCTTTCAATGTGATGGTACGCGCGCCGTCCTTCGACTTCCAGGTGTCGCCGAGATCGGATTGCTCCTGGACCAGCTGGTGAAGCGCACGCGGACCACCCAGAAGATGAGCACAAGGAGCGGCATCAGGATCGGGATGTACAGCAGCGGCGAGTGGTGCAGGGAGGCTGGGATGTAGCCCTTGCGGACAATGACCTGGCCGTAGAAGGAACCCCACGCGAAGAAGAAGGCCAGGCACATGCGCCACAGATGCCGCGTGATGCGCTGCACGCCGGAAATCCCGCCGCGCCGGACGACCCTAAGGTCCATGACGGCGGCAAAGCCGATCATTCCCGCCAGGATGAAATAAGCCTGCACGGGCGCTCCGCCGGGGATGGACTTGGGATCGGCCAACGCCTGCAACCCCAATATCAAAATCCCGGCGGCGCCGGCGAAGGCTGTGATCATCGCTCCCACTTCGAATTTGCCGGCGGTGCCTTCCTTGCGCCGCACGGTCGCCCAGGCCGTGGCCACCAGGTAGAACGCGAAGACGCCCGCGATCACGTTGTTCCATTGCTGGATCCAGACGGACAGGACGCCGGCCATGGCAGCCATGGTCAGCATGGAGACGAAGAACACCGTTCCGAACACGCGATGCAGGCGCCCGCCTTTGCGAACGGACAAAGCCGCCACGCCGGAAAGCATCGCGATGCTTCCCGCGCCTATATGCAGGATCAACATCGACACGACGGCAGCGTGGACCCATGGCGGGCTTCCTGGTTGTATGTGGGAAATCGACAGCGTCGTCATGTGCTCGGCCCTGCCCTGGCAGTCGTACTCAGGTATAGATAGGGCCGGTGCGTCCAATGGACATGACAGTGCGCACCAAAAACTTGATCGTAGGAATCATGGTGGCCGATCCGGTCGAGTTCTCCGACCCGGCCAGGCCGCGTCAGCGGGCGCTTTCTTGCGGCACGGCCACCCTGCGTCTGCGCCAAAAGACGCGGCTGGCCCAACGCCGTTCCGCGCCGTAATAGACCGCCAGATGGGCGCGATACGCCGCGCCGACCTGCTCGATCCCGGCGATGTGCCGACCCGCCGCATCGCGCTCTCCATCCAGCGCCGCAATGGCCGCCTTCGCGCTGGAAAGGCCCGTGTACAGCGCGTTGAACAAGCCTTGCGACGACAGCGGATCGAAAGCGAGCGCCGCGTCGCCTGCGGCAAACCATCCGTCTCCGCCCGCCGGGACGAGCGCGGCACTGTGTGCGGCGCAGAAGCCGGATGGCCCATCCGCATCGAACCGCGCAGGTTTGAGCACCTCGCGCAGTTGGGGCACGCCTCTCGCCCGCGCCAGCAACGCGCGCGCGGACTGTGCGTCGGTGGCTGCGGGCAGATCGGCGTCGGTGTGGAACGCGAGCACACGCCGTCCTTGCGGCAAGGGCGCGGTGTACCACCAGCCGGCGGGCTCGGATTCGATGTAGGTGAGATTGCGGGCCCCGGGTTCCGCCATCCCATGGATCCAGCCGCAGACAAGCTTGTCCAGCGCGATGCGCCGCGCGCCGAACAACCGCGGCGCGGCCGACATGCGCCCGCCCGCGTCGATGAGCACGCGCGCCGCGACGGTCTCGCCGTCGAGCGCGATCTCCCACCTGCCGTCGCGGCGCGACAGCGAGCGCGGCTGCGCCGGCATGATCAGCTCGGCGCCGCGCGCCACCGCCGCCGCGCGCAATCCTTCCTCGAAGCGGACGCGATCGAGATGCCAGCCATGGCCGTCGGGATCGCGCAGCGAATCCTGCTCGGCGATGCCGGGCCCGCCCCACGCGCTGCAATTCGCGAAAGACGGCGCATGTCCCTCGGCGAGGAACGCCTCCCACACGCCCAGCTCGCGCAGCAGATGCTGCGCCGCGGCAGGCAGGGACTCGCCGATACGGTCCGACACCGTGTCGCGCCGCTCGATCAGGACGACCCGCCGCGACGGCGCGAGATGGAGCGCTGCCGCAGCGCCGGCCGGTCCGGCGCCGATCACCGCGACGTCGGCTTCGATCATTCCCGGCGATGCAGAAGGCCACCGGGGAAGCGGCGCACCTTCTCGATCCCCGACACGTCCACCTCGCGCTCGACCGGCGGCGCGCTGCCCCTGGCTGCGACCTTGAACGCGGCGAACCGCGCCTTGTCCTTGGCTTCCTTCGCCGTCTCGTCGGGGATGGGGATGTGCTGGTCCTCGACCTCGATGAGCTTGGGGAAGGCGTCGGTGTCGCTCGGCCCCTTCTGGACCTGCACGACGCCGAGATGCCAGAAACCGTGGATCATGTTGTTGATCTGGTCGGTGTAGCTCGTATTGCCCAAGGGCGCGATCCAAGAGGCACGGTTGGCGAAGGCGGCCTGGCGCTCTTCCATCGGCTTGGTCCTGTCCATCACGATCTTGTAGTTCTGCTCGGTAAGGACCTGGTTGGGCACGCGCGCCGGCCAGAAGGTCGGCACGTAGGGATCGTATTGCTTCTCATAGCCCGAGCGGCAGCTCGCCGTGTCGGTCTGCCACGGCACCGCCATCCAGCGGGTGATGGTGCCGGGCTGCTGGCCGTAGAGCGGGCCGTTCGGTATGGTCACCGTGTCGCTCGTCAGGATCTGGCCCATGCCCGGCGGCACCCAGCCGTCAGGCGCATGCGCGAAGCGGTACGGCGCCATGTACATGGTGGCGCTGCGCACCGGCCATGTCATCTCGCAGCCGGGATGGAAGGCGTCGGCGAGGCAGAACTCGAGCGCCGCGCGCGTCAGCGTCTCGCCTTGGGCTTCCAGCGGCACCTCGTCGATGCTCTTGGGCGGCACATAGGCAGGATCGTAGTCGGCCTCGAAATCGCCTTCCGCCCATTGCTCCAGCATCATGAGCTGCGTGTCGGACAGCGACGCGTTCTGGCGCGGCGTGTGCGCGGCCGGCACGTTCATCGCGTCGCCATAGACCCAGGGCCACGGCACAGGCGACCAGGAATCGACGTCGTAGTGGCGGAAATTGTTCTTGAGCACGCGGCGGATCTCGCGCATCGGCGCGCGGTTGTCGCCGAGACGGGCGATCCAGTCCGGCGTCGTGAAGTCGAACGCGCTCTGCCAGCCGAAGCCGGCGGCGAAACCGGCATTGACCCATTGCAGCCCGCTCATCCGCTCGAAGATCGGCAGGATGTCGAAGCGGAACGACGGCCGCGAGGGCTTGGGCAAGGTGCCGGCCTGGACCGCGACGTCGCGCATCAGGTCCCACATCGTGCGGACCGATTTGCGCCTGGGCCCGTAGTCGGGCGGCGCCACGATCACCCAGGCGGGCACGACCTCGAGCGGCATTCCGTCCAGCTCGACCTCGGCGTTGACGGGACCATCGGAGACGTCGTCGTGCCAGCCGTCATTGTTGGCGAAGGTGATGGCGCGCGACCGGTCGAACGAGGCCGACTTGCCATGGCCGCCGAGCACGATGAGGCGCGAATCCTTGTCGGTGAAGATCTCGCCGAGATAGACGGGCTTGTCCATGAACCTGCCGTCGTCGAATTTCTTCGGCTTGGCGTTTGCGCCCGAGACCTTCTGCCGGGACGGCACGATGGCGAGCTTGCGGCGGTCGGGGACCGCGGGATTGCGCAGCGTCGTCTGCGGCGCATCCGCGGCTTCGGGGATGTCGAGCGCGAGCTGGAACGTGTACCAGGCCGCCTTGGTGTTCGCGAGATGCACCGACCAGGAGATCTTGACCTTGCTCCTGGCGCCCGTCAGCTCGCGCACGATCTCGCCCTTGGCGTTGACGCCGTAGATGCGGAAGCGCGCGGCCTGGCGCTTCAGCGCGCCCTCGGCATCGCGATAAAAGCCGGGCTCGGTGATCGGCGGATCGGGGACTTCCGGTCCAATGAAGAAATCCTTCTTCGCATTACCGACGCGGCAGACGCCGATGGAGGGATAGATGACCGCCTTTACGATGCACGTGTCCTTGGGCGGCGGCGGGACATGCGCTTGGCGCGGCTCGGGCGGATCCTCGAGCGTCTGGCCGTTGGCGGTGTGACGCATGCCGGCGCTCGCCTTGTAGACCTCGCGGCGCACCACCGCGATGCTCGACTCTTCCGCCGGCGCGTTCGCCTCGGGCACGCGCCAGATATTATAGGCAAGGTCCTGTCCGTAACTGCCCTGGCCGCGCTTGCCGATCTCCTGGCGCGGGATGATGAGCGTCGCGGCATGGATGTAGCGGCTTTCGCTCGCCGGCCATTCCACGGTCGCGCGATCGAGCGGCATCTTCGCCGGGTTCGTGCGCCGCTGGATCATCAAGCGGAAGCGGTATTCGCGCTCGGCCAGCCGGTTCTCCATGTCGACGGCGAGATAGTCCGTGCTGTCGTCGGGCACGTTCTGCGGCCTGGCCTCGGGATCGAGGCGGTATTTGACGAATTCATCGCCCAGCCGGAACGGCAGGATCGCCCAATAGGCCGTGGTCAGCACGCTGCCCTCGACCTTGGCCATGTCGTGCAGGATCTTCGCGGTCTTGGGGTGCGTCGCCAGATAGGGATCGTAATTGCCGCCGATCACGCCGGCATAGGTGAACTCGCACATGTCCTTCGCCGTATCGACGAAGAACACCGGGAAGTTCTGCATGATGAAGTCGGCGGTGTCGCCCTCCTCGCCGAGCGCGTTGCGGCCGGGGACGCCGTAGAGCTTGATGCCGATTCCGAGCGTCGACTCCAAGTCGGGATCGGTCGGCGAGGTATCGCTCGAGAAGCGCAGCCAGGCGTCGAGCTTGTCATGCGCGAAGATGCCCACCCGCATCTTCCGCGGCAGGCCGGGCGCGACCTCGAAGCGGGCATGCGCGACGCCGTGGAGCTTGCGGAAGACGGGACGCTGCGCGGGCTTCTGGCCGAGCGCGATGCGCCTCTTCTGGACCATGCCGACGAACATCTCGACGAGACGCTCCGTCGACATCGTCGCGCAATCGAAGCATGGCGGGATCGGATCGGTCATTGTGTATTGCCCCTGAATGGAATCGTGGCGAGCCTACACCACCTAAAATAGAAACAAAACCGGCCCCCAAAGCTCCCAAGCCCGTCATGCTGAGGTGCACCGCGAAGCGGTGCCTCGAAGCACGCACACCGGTGCCGTCATCCTTCGAGGCTCGCTGCGCTCGCACCTCAGGATGACGCGGAGGGGTCGAGTCGATCGCAGCTTCCGCTAATCCGCCGCGACCGGCGCGCCGCCGCTCACCGAGCGCCTCGCCAGCCACAGCACCGCGATCATCGCGATGCTGAGCCAGCCGGAGATCCAGAACAGATCGTCCGACGCCATCGTATAGGCCTGGGTCGCGAGCGAGCGGGCCAGGACCGCGTAGGCCTGCGGATCGGTGAAGCCCAGATGATGCAGATGGTCGAGCGCCTGCTGCATCGAAGGATTGTAGGCGCTCGACGTGTCGGCGAGGCGGCTCTGATGAAGCGCCTCGCGGCGGTCCCACATCGTCGTGGTGATCGAGGCGGCGAAGCCGCCGGCGGTGATGCGCGTGAAATTCGAGATGCCCGAAGCCGACGGGATGCGCTCCGGCGCGATGCCGTCGAGCGAGATCGTCAGCATGGCGACGAAGAACGTGCTCATCGCGATGCCCTGCACCGCCAGCGGCCAGACGAAATCCCAGAAACCCGCATCACCCGTATAGTTCGCGCGCATGAAATAGGAGACCGCGAACGCCAGGAAGGCGATGGTCGCCAGGATGCGCGCGTCGACGCGCGACATGAACCGCGCGGCGACGGGGGTGAGCAGCACCGCGACGGCGCCGCTGGGCGCCGCGACGAGGCCCGCCCAGGTCGCGGTGTAGCCGACATTGGTCTGCAGCCAGAGCGGCAGCAGAAGGACGTTGGCGAAGAACACCGCATAGCCCAGGCAGAACGCGATCGTGCCGAGCGCGAAGTTGCGGTGGCGGAACAGCGACAGGTCGACGACGGGGAACTTCTCCGTCAGCTCCCATATCAGCCACGCGGCGAAGGCCACCGCGGCGACGAGCGCCTCGATCACGATCGCGGGCGATGAGAACCAGTCGGCGTCCTTGCCGGTGTCCAGCATGATCTGCAATCCGCCGACCCAGACCACGAGCAGTGCCAGGCCCATGCGGTCGATCGGCAAGCGGCGCGTCGGCGTCTCGCGGCCGGCGAGATTGGTCCAGCAGAAGAAGGCCGCGATCAGGCCGACCGGCACGTTGATCAGGAATATCCAGCTCCAATGGATGTTGTCGGAGATGTAGCCGCCCAGGATCGGGCCGATGATCGGCGCGACCAGCGTCGTGATCGACCAGATGCCGAGCGCGGTCGCGCGCTTGTCGGACGGAAAGATCGAGATCAGGAGCGCCTGCGATCCGGGTATCATGGGGCCGGACACCGCGCCCTGGAGGATGCGGAACACGATGAGCGCGTTCAGGCTCCAGGCGATGCCGCAGAGGAACGACGCGAAGGTAAAGGCGAGCACGGCAAGCACGAAGATGCGCACCACGCCGTAGCGCTGCATCAGCCAGCCGGTGAGCGGCACCGCGACGCCGTTCGACACGGCGAACGAGGTGATGACCCAGGTGCTCTGATCGGTCGAGGCGCCGAGATTGCCGGCGATGGTCGGCAGCGAGACGTTGGCGATGGTCGTGTCCAGCACCTGCATGAAGGTGCCGAGCGCCAGCGCGATCGCGGTGATCGCGAGCTGCGCGCCCTTGAGCGGCGCGAGCGGTGCGGCGCCCTGCCCGCTCATCTCAGGCGCCGTTCTCGGCCAGGATGCGCCGGATGAGCGCGTCCGTCTCCGCGCCGCCGTCGTTGCCCGCGTCGCCGCGGACCTCGTGCACCATGGCGCCCGACGCCACCGCAGTTCCCGACGTGTCGCGCACGTCGACGCTGACATCGACCGACAGGCCGACACGCAGCGGGTGCTCCGCCAGCTCTTTCGGATCGAGCGCGATGCGCACCGGCACGCGCTGCACGATCTTGATCCAGTTGCCGGACGCGTTCTGCGGCGGCAGGAGCGCGAAGGCGCTGCCGCTGCCCGCGCCGAGGCCGACGATCCGGCCGTGATAGGTCACGCCGCCGCCATAGATGTCCGTGCCGACCTCGACCGGCTGGCCGATGCGCATGTCCTCGAGCTGGCCTTCCTTGAAGTTCGCGTCGATCCATACCGATTGCAGCGGCACCACCGCCATCAGCGGCGTGCCGGGCGCGATCTGCTGTCCGATCTGCACCGTGCGCTGCGCGACGACACCGTCGACGGGCGCGGTGAGCTTCATATGCCCGAGCGTGATCGCGGCCTGGCGCAGCCGCGCGATCGCGGCGAGCACGTCGGGATTTCGTGCGACGGCGGTGCCTTCGACCGTCGCCTCGGCCTGCGCGAGGTTGCTCTGCGCCGCCGCTACGGAGGCCCGGGCCGCCTGCACCGCATCGCGCGCATGGTTGAGCTCCTCGCCCGACACGGCATCGCCCGCGGAGGCGCGGCGGCGGGAATCGCTCTCGGCCTGCGTCAGCGCGACGCGCGCGGCGTCCAGCTGCGCGCGCGCCTGGGCGACCTTGGAGACGTCGGTGCGCACGGCGCGCACCGTGTGGGCCAGGTTCGCCTCGGCCGCGTCCATCGCGACCTTCGCCGAGATGGGATCGAACTCGATCAGGAGCTGACCGCGGCGGACACTCTGCGTGTTGTCGGCATGCAGCGCCAGCACGGTCGCGTTCTCGCGGCTGGTGATCGCCACGATGTCGCCGCCGACATAGGCGTCGTCCGTGCTTTCGAAATGCCGCGAATAGAGCAGCCAATACAGACCATAGATCACCGCCCCCACTGCCACGACGACGGCCAGGATGATCAGAAGGCGCCGGCGGTTGCTTTGGGGCGCGGAGGCTTCAGCGACTTCAGCGTTGCTCATCATCGTCGTCCTTGGAATTCGCGGGCTCGAACCCGCCGCCCAGCGCCATCAACAGCGTCACGCGCGCGGATGCCGTGTCGGCGGCGAGCGCCGCGTCGTCGCGCTCCGTCTGGATCAGCACCGACTGCGCGTCGAGCGCGGTCTGCAGCGGGTTGAGGCCGCTCTTGTAGCGTTTGGTCGCCAGATCGAAGCTTTGCTGGGCCGCCTCGCGCGCCGCACGCTGCTGCGCCGCCTCGTCCTGGACGGCGCGCAGGTTGGAGATGCCGTCCGCGGCCTGCTTCACCGCGTTCACCACGGAGCCGTTGTAGTCGGCCACCGCGCCGTCGAGATCGGCGGTGGCGCCCGCGAACTGCGCGCGCAGCTTCCCGGCGTCGAAGATCGGCAGATGGATCGCCGCCCCGCCGCCATATTGTCCGGCCTCCGACGAGAACAGCGGCCCGAGCCCGATCGCCGCGGTGCCCGCAAGCGCGATCAGGTTCACGTCGGGATAGAACGCCTTGCGCGCGACTTCGCGGCCGGACATGGCGGCATCGATGCGCGCCTCGGCAGCCGCAATGTCGGGACGCCGGGCGAGCAGATCGGCGGGAAGCGTGCCGGGCAGATCGAATGCCGCATCGCTCAGCTTGGGCCGCGCGATGCCGTAGGCATCGGCGCCGCGTCCGATCAGCGCCGCAATCTGATGGACGGCGATGTCGCGTACCGTCCGTGCGCGGATCCGGTCCTCGCGCGCGATGGCAAGAAGCGCTTCGGCCTGCCTTTGCGAGGCCGGCGTGTCGAGCCCGGCATGCACGCGCTCCGCCGTGAGCTTGAGGACCGCTTCGCGCTGCCGCACGGCTTCGTCGGCTATGTCGCAAAGCGACCAGGCACGCGACAGGGCGATGTAGGCCTCGGTCACGCTTCCCGCGAGCAGAAGCCGCGCTCCTTGCGCGTCGAGCTCTGCCGCTTTCGCCGTCGCGCCGGCGCGGTCGATCTGATCCTGCTCCTTGCCGAACAGATCGAGGGAATAAGAGAGATTGGCCTGAAGCGTTCCCACCCAGCGCGTCGTGCCGCCGTAAGGCGGAGGGATGATGTAGTCCTTGCTCAGCCGCTCGCGCACGACGTTGCCGTCGAACGTCGCCTGCGGATAGGTCGCGGCGGTCGCGGCGGAGAGCGCGGACTGCGCTCCACGCAGGCGCGCCATCGCCGCCGCGAGCGTCGGGCTCCCCTGAAGCGCGCGGTCGACGAGGGAATCGAGCGCAGGATCGCCGAACGCCTTCCACCATGCGTCGCCGATCTTCGGTGCCTCGGCGGCGCTCAAGCCGAGCGAATTGGGGGCGATCCTGCTCTCTTGCGGCGTCGTGGGCGGCGCCGACACGCAAGCCGCGAGCGACGCGCAGAGAAGGAGGATGGAGAGAAGCTTCTTCATTTCGCCGCCCTGGCCGTTGCAAGCGGCTGCGCCTCCAGCCGCACCATCAGGCGCGAAAGCAAGGCAATGAGCTGCGCCGCCTCTTCGGCGGTGAAGCCCTCGAGCACTTCGTTCCAGAACTCCACGCTGCGCGGCAGCAGCGATTTCGCGAGCGCCCTGCCCGCCGGCGTGATCTCGAGATGGACCACGCGGCGGTCGGACCTCGAGCGGCTGCGGACGAGGAAGCCGCGTTCCTCGAGCTGGTCGACGAGGCGGGTGATGGCACCGGTGTCGTGGTCCATGTGGCGCGCGATCTCGCCGCAGGTGTCCGCGATCCCATCGCGCACCGCCATGAGCACGACCCATTGCGAGAACGTGAAATCCGCATCCGCGAACAGCGCCTCGGCGCGCGGCACGGCCAGATTGTGCAGCCGCCGGATCAGATAGCCCAGCGAGCGCCGGGCCTCGAAGCCCTCCACGCGATAGAACGGTCTTGCCATGGCCGCATCGTCTATATTGCCAAAACAATATCTGCTCAGGCAGGTATTTTTGTCAAGAGGGGCTTCGACATGCCGGCATCAATCGCCTGCCCGTTTCAAAAAAAGACGGTTTCATCGGGAACCATCGGCCTGGTGACATCGTTGTTTGCGGGAATTTGAGAGGGTTCCAGCACCATGGCCATTTCCAAGTGGCGCCTTTTCGCAGGCGCCGCAACGGCGTCGTTGTGCCTCGCGTCAGCTTCCAATGGCCTGCCCGTTTGGACGAATACCCAGACGCAGGCGATTCCCCTCGTGAAGGCGAAACTGCTGGGGGCGCTCGATCCGGCAACGCCTCTGCGCGTTTCCGTCGCCCTGCAGATGCAGAACACGCAAGCTCTGCAAAGTCTCGTCCAGAGCCAGGCAACGCCCGGTTCTTCCAATTTCAACAAGTACATCACCCCGAAGCAGTTCAACGCCAGCTATGCGCCGAGCGCCGCATCGGTGAGCGCCGTGTCGAACTATCTTGCAAGCGCGGGCTTAAGCAACATCACCGTCGCGCCCAACAGGCTCTTCATCACCGCGACGGGTACCGCGGGGCAGATCGAGGCGGCCTTCAATACGAGCCTTTCGCGCTTCAGCCAGAAGGGCAAGGAAGTGTTCGTCAACACGGCTCCGGCCCAGGTGCCGCAGGCGCTGAACGGTGTCGTTCTTTCCGTGCTCGGTCTCAACAACGTGACCGCGACGTCGCCGATCACCGAGTGCGATATCGCGAAGCCAAGATGCCTGCGCCTCACCTACAATCCCCAGACTTATTGGAGGGCGTACGACGCAATTCACGTGACCAAAGCCAGCAAGACCTCGATCGCGATCATGGCGGAAGGCGATGTGAGCCAGGTGACGACCGATCTGCGCACCTTCGAGGGGGCGATGGGCCTTCCCCAGGTGCCGGTCACCGTCGTGCCGGTCGGACTTGCGAGCACGGACACCGCCGGCGTCGACGAATGGGATCTCGACACCCAGTACACGACCGGCATGGCCGGAACGGTGAAGAACCTTTACATCTACGACACCACCTCGCTCACCGATCAGGACACCACGCTCGAGTTCAATCGCTGGGCGACCGACAATCTCGCCCAGGTCGGCAACGCCTCCTTCGGGATCTGCGAGTTCTTCCCCTATCTCGACGGCACCATGGTGGCGGACGATCAGGTTTTCCTGGAGGCCGCCGCGCAGGGCCAGACCATGTTCTCCTCGACCGGCGATACGGGATCGTTCTGCTCGGTCGGCACGCCGAACGGCGTACCGTTGGGTGCGCCTTTCGTGGGTTACCCGGCGACGTCGCCTTACGTGATCGGCGTCGGCGGCACGACCCTTTTGACCAACAAGAACGGCGGCTACACCAGCGAAGTCGCCTGGTATGCGGGCGGCGGCGGCATCAGCCAGTTCGAGTATTCGCCCTACTGGCAATCGACCATCGTTCCCACCAACAACGGCCTGCCCGTGACGTTCCGCGCGATTCCGGACGTATCGATGGACGCCGATCCCAATTCGGGAGCGGTCGTCTACGTCAACGGCCAGTCGGAAATCATCGGCGGCACGAGCCTCTCGTCGCCGCTGGCCGCCGGCGCCTGGGCGCGGTTGCAGAGTTCCTACGGGAACATACTCGGCTTCGCGGCGCCGAGGCTTTATGCGGGCTATCCCGCGGCCGGCACGACCGGAAACCCCACGGGACTGACCCAGAAGGTGGACGGCTTCAACGACGTGCTCACCGGCACGGATGGCCTTTACACCGCTCTGCCCAACTATGATTTCACGACCGGGCTGGGCTCGCTGGACCTCGGCCAGAAGCAACCCCTGTTGCCACACTGAAGTCCGACGCATCGACTCGCGTGCCGGCGGCCGCCTTCAAATTTGAAGGCGGCCGCCGTTGCTCATGAGCGATCCGCGCGAGCCTCAGGGCGTCCGCAGAAAACCGTGAACCACGGAGCTTGCGTCGACGTAGTATCCCGTGACGTCGCCCGCGGCGTCGACACCCCACGCTTCCGTCGCCGTGGAGCCCGGCGGGTCGAAATCGGTGACCCTGCCGGACTTGGCCCGCACGTAGCTGTGCTCGACATTGTGCTTGTCCGTGTAGGGCCCGGCGATCACGTCCTTGCTGCTGATCGCAAACGCGACCGTGTTCGCTGCGAACTTGGCATCGAACGACGTGAACGTGCCCGTCGCGGAGCGCTCGAAGCCGTGCTCGATACCGGTGGAGTCGACGTACCATCCGGTGATGTCTCCGGCCGGGTTCATCGCGCCTCCGAACGTACCTTGGCCTCCGCCGATTCCGGCGTCCGGTTCGTCATAGGGCGTGATCGTGCCTCCCGCGGTGCGTATGAAGCCGTGCCAGACATTGCCGGCCCCCCTGTAGGTTCCCGCGATATCGCCCACCGTGTCGACACTCTCGGGAACCGCAAGGTTGCTGCCGGCGGGGTCGAACTCCGTGATCGTGCCGTTCGCGGCGCGGACGTAGCCATGGTGCACGTTGCTTGAATCGACGTACCACCCCACGATCGTTCCCGCGTCGTTGAGACCGGAGACGAACGTTCCCGTTCCACTGAGCGTGCCGGCGCCGGGGGCATCGAACACCTTGACCTTGCCCGTCTTGCTTCGCACGAACCCGTGGATGACGTCGCCGGAATCCGTGTCGTAGCCGACGATGACGCCGGAGGTGTTGATCGCCACGCTGTGCGGACCGGCGGGGCCTTCCCTGGGAACGTCGAAACTCGTGTACGCTCCTGCTGCGGAGCGAACGAAACCGTGCCCCGTCTGGCTCGCGTCGCCGTAGGTCCCCGCGACCGTGCCCGATTTGTTGATCGCGAACGCGACCGTCGCCGAGGCTCCGGGATAGTCGAGCGATGTGATCGTTTGTGCTTGCGCAGCGCCAGCCACGAACAGGAACCCGATCAGAAATTTCCCTTTTTTGATCAATTTCAAAATCGCGGACGCGACGCCGGCTGCACGCTTTTGCTGCGAGATCACTGAACGCTCCCTTTTGCAAGTTTTGGCCGAAGCCCGGAGGGGTGTGCTACCTTGACTGGTACAGGCGGTCAACCGGCGTGTCCGGGCGCGAACGGGCATTTCAGGGCATGCGTGTGGGTTTGCGCGGTGAGCCGGCCGGCCGACGTCCGAATACGCGGAAGGAAATCGCGAGCTTTTTTGGCCGGGACGAACGCACGCTCAGGCGCTGGGAGGCAACCCGCAGCCTGCCCGTCCGCCGCCTGTCCGGTGGGCCGCGTTCGTTGGCTTTTGCCTATGAAGGCGAACTGAAGGAATGGCTGCGCAGGCGCGGCCGCTCAGCGCGCCGGCGCGAAATGAAGATCGCGATAGTCGAAGCTGAAATCGGCGAGCGGCGAGACCGGCCGCATCTCGACCGCGACGACCTTGCCGTCCTTGCCGTCGAACTTCACATAGGCCGCTTCGATCGTCTTGTCGGTCCAGTCAGCCTTGTAGGTGTCGTCCGCGACATGGGTCAGCGGAGCTTCCATCCGGGGCGTGCGGTCGAAGCGGATCCAGAGCTTGCCTCCCTCGCGCACCGAAACCGTCGCCGTGCCGTACCAGGGATCGGCATAGACACCGGCCAGCGCCGCCGGCGCGATGGAGGTCTTGGCGTTGGGGCGGAGCTGTTCGGGCTCAGCCTTCAGCGCCTTCTGGCCGCCCGCGACCATCGCGTCGACGATCTTCTTGAGCGCTGCGTTCCAATCCTGGTCCGGCAGGCCCAGATAGTGGTCCATCAGCCGGAAGGCGACGGCGCGGCGCGCGGCGCCGTCCTCGGAATTGATCATCACCGCGATGCCGACATGCTTTTCCGGGATCAGATAGAGCGCCGCGACCGCGCCCAGGACCGCGCCGGTATGCTCGACGATGGTGTGGCCGTGATAGTCCTCGATGAACCAGCCCAGCGCATAGTCCTGAAACTTGGGCGTGATCGCAGAGATCGCCACCGAGAACGCATCTGCCGGCACGACGACTTCGGGCTTCCACAGCTCGGCCGCCTGCGCATCGCTGTAGAGCCGCCCGCCGTTCGGGAGTTTGCCATGCGCGAGCTGGACCTGCATCCACAGCGCCATGTCGACGGCGCTGGCATTGATCGCGCCCGCCGGTGCCGAGGCGCCGCCTTCGAGGCCGTGCAGCAGGACGTGCTGGGCCCCCAGGCCGCGGATCGGCCCGTCGGTGCGGGCATGCAGCGCGATGCCGTTCTTCGCATGGATGTCGTAAGCCGTCATCGCGTCCTTCATGCCGACGGGCGCGAAGATGTGCTTGCCGATGAAGCCTTCCCAGGTTTCGCCCGAGACCGCTTCGACCAGCGCGCCGGCCACGATGTAGAGGATGTTGTCGTAGGCGAAGCTTTCGCGGAAACCGGTCGCGGGCTTGAGATAGCGCAGCGCATGGACGATGTCGGCGCGCGAGCGCGTCGTCGACGGCACGATCAGAAGATCGCCCTCGCCCAAGCCCAACCCGCTTCGATGGGTGAGCAGGTCGCGCACGGTCATGTTCGCCGTCGCGTAGGGATCGTACATCTGAAAGCCGGGCAGCTTATCGACGACGCGGTCGCTCCATTTGAGCTTGCCCGCGTCGACGAGGATCGCCAGCGCCGTGGCGGTGAAGGCTTTGGTCTCCGAGCCGATCGGAAAGACCGTGTGTTCGTCGACGCGCGCGGGCCCGGCGATCGAGCGCACGCCGTAACCCTTGGTGAGCACGACCTTGCCATCCTCGACGACCGCGACCGTCATGCCCGGCGGACCGAAAGTCTTCATCGATTGCGCGACGAAGGCGTCGAGATCGGCCGGCGGGGCGGCATGCGCGCCCCCCGCCAGCAGCGCCGCGAGCACGGCGCCACGAAGAAGTCGTCTCACTGCGAACCCCTTTAGATATTGAATTGGAAATTGGCGAGACCGTAGTCGTAGATCGCCCAGATGCCATAGAGCCCGGCCAGCGCCAGCACCGCGTCGCCCGTGCGCACCAGCCAGCCGCCCGGACCGCGCAGCAGGCGCAGCACGCCGTTTGCGATCATCGCGATGCCGCCAATGGCCGCGACCACGCCCAGGACATAGAGCGCGCCGATCCAACCGTTCAGGGCACCGCCGAGCAGCAGCGTCTCGTCGATGGTGACTGCCGTGATCAACCCGACCCACCCGGCAACGACGGCGATATAGAGGAGCGCGCCGAGCCGGGCTACGAGCCGGAGCCTGGCCTGCTGCGGCGTCATCTCGAGCGGGCGGGCGAAACGGCGCCGCACGATCCAGCCTCCGAACCAGAGCACCAGCGTCAGCACGCAGACAGCAAGCGTTCCGAGTCCGAACAGCTTGAGCATGCCGATCTGTTCCAGGCCGTGGACACGCTGGATCAACTCGACAGGCAGAAAGTCGTCAGTGTCGAGATAGTCGATGTTGCCGTCCGCATCCGTGACGAATTTGAGGTGGGTCTGACCGCCGACCTCGCGATAGGTGAGCGGGCCGACCTCGCGCCATTTCTTGACCGCGCCGCTCGGATCCTTGAAGGCATCGACCATGATCGTGCCGTCCGGCGCCGCCGCGACCTGGGTCTGGCCGAGCTGGAAGATCAGCCTGAGTGCGGATTCCTTGCGGCGGCTGGCGAGATAGGAGCCCACGACGCGCGCATTGTCCTTCGACGGATCGGCGACGGTCTTTTCCTCCGGCGGCGTGAAGGGGAAATAACGGTCGAGGAAAGCGCGGAAGATGTCGGTACGCGCACGGCCGGCCTCACCCTCCTTGCCCAGACTGTTGAACGACATGAAGATGCCGGTGTTCGCGTCCAGGATCAGATGCAGGTCGCTGTGGAACGCGACCGTGTCGCCGGCATGGCCGATGATGCGGTGGCCGTTGCGGTCCTCGTCGTAGAAGCCGAGGTCAAAGCCGTTCAGACCCGGCGCCAGCGTGTAGTTGCGCGAGTGCATCTGCCTGGCGGTTTCGACTTTAAGGATGCGCGCGCTTTCGCCCTGGCCGTCGTTCAGCTGCGCGATCATGAACTTCGCCATGTCGGTCGCGGTCGACTCCAGCGAGCCGGCGGGCGCGGCTTCGACGACCTCGTAAGGTACGGGCGTCGGGTCGGACGCCTGCTTGTAGCCCGTGGCCATCGCCTTCATCAGCGCGGGCGATGCCGGCTGACGGAACGAGGAATGCTCCATGTCGAGCGGCTTGAAGATGTGGTTGTCGACATAGTCGAAGAACGACTCGCCGGAGACGCGCTGGACGATGTAGCCCGCCATGGTCGTCGCGTAGTTCGAATAAGCGACGACCTTGCCCGGCGGGAAGATGCGCTGCGGCATGTGGCGGATCAGATATTCGCGCAGCGGATATTGCTGCTCGGGCTTCTGAAGGAACAGCTCGGAGAGCGTCTCCTCGAAGCCGGAGGTGTGCGTCATGATGTTGCGAAGCGTGATCGGCTTGCCGAATTTCTCCGGCACCTTGAAGTCGAGATAGTCGTTCACGTCGCGGTCGAGATCGAGCTTTCCCTGCTCGACGAGCTGCATCACCGACGTCCAGGTGAAGAGCTTCGACACCGAGCCCGGGCGGAACAGCGTCTCGTCGGCGACGACGGGGCGCCCGGTCTTGAGGTCGGCATAGCCATAGCCCTGCGCGAACAGCAGGTGGCCGTCCTTCACCACCGCGACGGTGGCGCCCGCGATGTCGCCGCGATGCAGCGCGTAGGGGATCATGCCGTCGAGAAAGCCGTGCAGGTCCTCGGCCGTGAGCGCGTGCGCCTCGACTTTCGCCGCCGGCGGGGCTGTGTCCTGCGCCGGCGGCGTCGCGGCCGCGATGGGCTGCGCGGGAGCGGGCCCCGTCGTGGGCTGGGCCGCGAGCACCGCGCCCGAAGCCGCGAGCGCCGTCAAAACGAGTCCGGTGACGAAGATCTTCCTAAGCATCATGTTCCAGCGGTCTTTCCAGTTTGCACAATCCTACCCACGCTCGCGGTTCAAGCGGACGCTAGAACTTGGCGCGCAGGACGACGCCGAACAGCCGCGGCGCGGTGAGCGCGGCGGTCGCCGACAATCCCGACGCGGCGGACGTTCCCGTGGCTGAGAAGGCGGTATACCCCTTGGCGTTCGACAGGTTCTTGCCATAGAGCTCCAGTTCCCAATCGTGCCAATCCACGCCGAGGCGGGCGTCGAACGTATTGTAGGCGGGCAACACGACCTGCGAGGCCATGAACTGGAAATCGCTGGCGCGCTCTCCGATGTAGCGCCAGCTGCCGCCGACATAAGGCGCCCAATCCCCCATCGGCGCGAACCGGTAGTCGCCGTTCACGGTCGAGGTCCATTTCGGCGCCCAGGGAAGCGGATCGCCGTTGAGGCCGCCGACGATCGGCGGCGTGTTGGAGGTCAGGTTCGCGCTGGTATAGGCGCCGCTCCAGCCGAGCGTCAGGTGGTCCACCGGACGCCATTGGACGTCCCATTCCGCACCATAGCTGTGCGCCGAGCCGCCGTTGATGTCGACGCCGGTGTTGTTGATGACCGTCAACAGCTGGATGTCGTTCCAGTCGATGTAATAGACGTCGGCATCGAACGAAAGCCTGCCGTTCAGAAGATCGCTCTTGATGCCGGTCTCGTAGTTGGTGAGCGAGTCGGCTCCGAAGAAAGCAGGCGCGCCGCTGCCGCCGCCGATGGGAAGCGCGTTCGGACCGCCGGGCCTGTAGCCCTTCGCGATGCGGGCATAGAGCGTGGTCTGGTCATCGAGATGGTAGTCCGCCGACGTGGACCAGGTGAAGACGTTGCCCGTGGACGCGCCCGCGGCGCTGGCGAGGCCGAATTCGAGCGCATCCTGGCTGTTGTGCGAATAGCGCCCGCCGACGCTCACGTCGAAGCTCGGCGAGAAGTGATAGGTCGCGTCCGCGAAGCCCGCGGTCTCGATATAGGACGAGTCGAGCTCGAGCGAGCCGAGCGGCGTGCCGTGCGGAACGAAAACGATATCCTGATGCAGCGCGGCGTCCTCGTGCGTGTAGTAGCCGCCGACGAGCCAGTCCAGCGGGCCGCTGTTCGGGTTCGAGGCGAGCCGCACCTCCTGCGTGAACTTGTTCACGCGCAGGAAGCCCTGGACGTCGGCGCCGTAGATGCCCGTGCCGTCGGTGAACAGGAAATCGTGGAGGGAACCGTAGCTCGTCGCCGAGGTCAGCAACGCCCAATTCAGGTCCCAGTCGACCGTGGCGTTGTAAAGGGCGTAGCGCACGGCGCTGTACGAGTTGACCGTGCGCTCCTGCTCGTAGAGGCCGTATTTCGGGACCAGCGTATCGCCGACCACCGTGACGTCTTCCGACGCGTCGTTGTTGGCATGGATCTCCTGCGTCAGCGCATTCAGCCTGATGCTGATCTTGCTGGACGGCCGGAAGAGCACGGAGGCGCGCCCGCCGAAGCTCCTGACGCCGTTGATGTCCTTGAGATTGCGGCCCGGATCGTCGATCCAGCCCGGATCGTCCTTGTCGAAGCCGACCACGCGCACGGCCAGATCGTCGGAGAGCGGGACGTTGACCATGGCGCGCGCGAACCCGCCGGAGCCGCCATTGTCGAGTGTCGTGCCGCCCGCCTCGAACTGGCTCGCGAAGCCCGTCGGATCGGGCATGTTGGTGACGAATTTCAGCAACCCGCCCAGCGTGCTCGCGCCGTAGAGCGTGCCCTGCGGTCCGCGCAGCACTTCGACGCGCTGCATGTCGAACGTGTCGAGGTTCGGCGCGGTGTCGGTGCCGTTGGCGAGCGCACTGCTCGAGCCGTAAGGCGTCTCGTCGAGATAGGTGCCGATCGTGGAACCGACGCCGCCCGCATTGATGCCGCGCAGGACGATCTGCGGATGGGTGGGCGACGATTCGATGAGGTTCATGCCGGGCACGTTGCTGACGTAGTCCTCGTAGGACCGCGCGTTGAGCTTGTTCAGCTCGTCCTGTCCCAGCACCGTGACCGACATCGGCACGTTCTTCACGCTTTCCGCGCGCTTGCTGGCGGTCACGACCACGGTCTCGATGGTCTCGGCGGCCGACGCCTGGGCCGCGAAGGCCAGCGTCGAGATCGAAATCAACAGCGCGCTCCTGCGCCAGGCCCGCGTTCTCATGTTCCCCCCCTTGGACTTGCTGAAGTGCCAAAGCATGGTCCAGTTTTTCCAATTCCGCAACATGTTTCCCTTCGGGCTAAACTCGACATTCGCCCGGGGCGCACTTAATGTTGCGGCCATGGGAGACACCCGCAGATGACTGCGAAGAAGCTGGCCGCGGCCGAAAAGACCGAAGCGCCGCGCGGCGGCGCGCGGCCGGGCGCGGCCCTGCGCGCCTTGCGCGTCCAGCGCGGCTGGACCTTGGCCGAAGTCAGCAAGCGCACCGATCTGCCGATCTCCACGCTATCCAAGATCGAAAACGACCGCGTGTCGCTGACCTACGACAAGCTCGCGCGTATCAGCACGGGGCTCGGCGTCGACATCTCCCAGCTCTTCGCGCCGCAGATCGTCGGCGTGAACGGCTCGACGGTGGGTGGACGGCGCTGCGTGACGCTGGCGGGCCAGGGCTCGGTCATCGAGACGGAGAACTACGGCCACATCTATCCGGCGGCGGATTTCCTCAACAAGCGCTTCGTGCCCGTGATCGCGGATATCTATGCGCGCTCGCTGGAAGAGTTCGGCGAAATGATCCGCCATCCCGGCGAGGAATACGCCTATGTGCTGGAAGGCACGGTCGAGTTTCATTCCGAGCTCTACGCACCGCTGACCCTGCGCAAGGGCGATTCGCTCTATTTCGACAGCGGCATGGGCCATGCCTATCTGGCAGCGGACTCGGGCGCCTGCCGCGTCCTGTCGATCTGCTCCGGCCCCGAATCCCAGCTCATGGAGGCCGTCCGCCGCGACGGCGACGGCAAGCCGCGGAAGAAGAAGCGGTAGCGTTCGGGTGAGTGGTAGCGTTCGGGCGAATTGAATCAAAAAAAGCTGTCATGGCCCGCGAATGCGGGCCATGACAGGTTTGGTGCACCCTACCCCCGCTCCAGCGGATCGGGCTTGCGCGGGAAATAGTCGAGATCGCGTTTCTTGCGGTAATCGATTCCCGCGAAATCCATCTGGATCGCGCCGGGCGTGGACACGGCGACGAGCTGGTCGGCCATCGGGCCGAACAGCGCCTGGAAATGCCAGCTCGATTTGAGCGCGATGATGCGGCGTTCCTCGAGGTCGATGCCGAGCCCGGTGAAGGCGTCGGGGGCGAAGATCTGGGTGCGCGTCGACATCAGTACGACCGCGATGCCTTCGACGTCGACCCACACGCTGTCACCCATCGCCGAGCGCGCCGGCCCCAGCCCCTGCTGGTCGTGGTCGGCGCGGAAAGCCATCACCGTAGCCGTCACGTCGAGCGGCTCGCCCGAGGCCGGGCCGCATTTGCCGCCGATGCGCAGCGCAAGCGTCGCGCCGATTCCGGCTTCCGCGCAGGTGCGCACCGCGACCGGATCCCATACGCCGCCGAAGACCGCGTCACGGATTCCCGCATCGAGCATCGCTTTCAGCAGCGAGACATTGTCGCTTGGCGCGCCACCGCCGGCATTGTCGGCAGTGTCGGCAAGCACGACGCAGCCGTTTGATTCCCGCGCGATGGAGATCGCCTCGATGGTGTTGGGAAATCTGGGCAAAAGCTCCCGCCGCAGATCGTAGATCGAGTGGCCGATCTCGGTTGCGACCCTGGCCGCCAAGTCCGCGTCGCCGTCGGCGACGACCAGAACTTTCGAGCCCGTTTCCGGCGTGTCGCCCCAGGGGAAACCGTGCCCGAAGCTGACCGACAGCACGCCCGGACGCTGCTCCGCCGCCTTCATCCTTTCCACCAGGCTGCGCATCGGTTCGGTGGTCGTGGGATAGAACCCCACCATGCGGCAATCGAAGAGATGCGACACGGGCTTCAGCCGCCTTTGCGCCGTACCGGCACAGATGTCGAACAGCTCGCGTCCGCGCTCGAGATAATCGGTATGCGGATATTCCTTCATGAGCACGATCGCCGTCGCGTTGCGGGCCATCAGCGGCGTGAGATGGCAGTGCGGATCCAGCTCGGCGCCGACGGCGGCATCGGGGCCCACGATCTCGCGCACCCGCGCCAGGATATCGCCTTCGCAATCGTCGCAATCCTGCGAGGCCATCGCGCCGTGCAGGAACAGCAGCACCATGTCGAAAGGGCCCCTGTTGCGGAGATCGGCGAGGATCTCGTCGCGGAAACCCTCATAGACGCTCTGCACCGTGCGCCCGGAGGGCTGCGCGAAGGCGAACAGCCCCTCGGCGAACTCGAACCCCCGCGCGCGGCAGAGATCGCGCCAGCCGCATGCCATCACGCCCATTTCCGAATCCCGACCACGCGTCGTCGCGTCGCCACGAAAGGGTCCCTCTTCCGAAAACCCGCGCAGGCCGGTGGGCCACGGCGCGAACGTGTTGGTCTCGGTGACCAGGCCGGCGACGAAGACGCGCATGGAGTTGATTTTCCAATTGAGAAAAAATTTTCTCTAAAGTAAAAAGGTGCGCTTTTCAATCGCCTCCAGGAGACACGGCCGTTGCCGCCAGAAAACGACAGCATGAGGCGATGTCGGAATCGCGTGAGCCCGGCATGACGAGTCAGAGCTTCGACATCGTCATCATCGGTGCAGGAATCGCTGGCGCTTCGGCCGCGGCGGAACTTGCCCGGACGCACCGCGTCGCGGTGCTCGAGCGCGAGGATTTTCCGGGGTACCATTCGACGGGGCGTTCCGCCGCGCTGTTCTCGGAGATCTACGGCAACGCGGCCGTGCGCGCGCTCTCGCGTGCCAGCCGCGACTTCTTCCATGCGCCGCCGCAGGGCTTCGCCGAGCATCCCCTGGTGCGCAAGCGCGGCGCGCTGCATATCGCGAGCGCGCAGCAGATGCAGAGCCTCGAGGACTTCGCCGCCAACGCCGACCTCGCCTCCTCGATCCGCCGGATCACGCGCGAAGAAGCGCTCGGCGCCTGCTCGATCCTGCGGCCGGACTATGTCGCCGCCGCGGTCATCGAGGACGATGCCGCGGACGTCGACGTGCATGCATTGCATCAGGCCTATCTGCGCCGGTTCCGCGGCCTCGGCGGCACCCTCATGGTCAATGCCCAAGCCCGCGGCCTCAGCCATCGCGCCGGCGAGTGGCATATCGATACGGGCGCCGGCGTCGTGCGCGCGCCGATGGTCGTCAACGCAGCCGGGGCTTGGGCCGATGCGGTGGCGAAGAGCGCCGGCACGGCGCCGCTCTTCATCCAGCCCTGCCGCCGCACCGCCGTGCTCGTCGAGCTGCCGTCCAATGTGCGGGGCGAAGGCTGGCCGATGGTCATCGATATCGACGAGACGTTCTATATGAAGCCGGACGCCGGGTTGCTGCTCATCTCGCCGGCCGACGAGACGGCGACCGATCCCTGCGACGTGCAGGCGGAAGAGATCGACGTCGCCACGGCGATCGACCGCATCGAGCATGCGACGAATTTGCGGATCCGGCGCGTGCGCAAGCGCTGGGCGGGGCTCAGATCCTTCGCGCCGGACCGCTCGCCGGTGATCGGCTTCGACGCGGTCCTGCCGGGCTTCTTCTGGCTCGCCGGCCAGGGCGGTTACGGCATCCAGACCGCGCCCGCCGCGGCGCGCCTGGCCGCTTCTCTCCTGCGTGACGGCGCGGTACCGGACGAATTCGCCGGCATCTATCTTTCGCAGCTTTCCCCACAGCGCTTCGGCGTCGATGCCGCCAAGCGGAGCGGCACGTGACGCAAAGCGAAACGGCCGGCCAGACCTGGTTCGGCCATCCGCGCGGATTGACGATCCTGTTCCTCACCGAGATGTGGGACCAGTTCTCCTTCTTCGGCATGCGCGCGCTCCTGGTCTACTACATGACCAAGGAGCTGATGATCGGGCAGGCCCATTCGTCCTACATCTACGGGCTCTATTCGTCCTTCGTGTACTTCACCCCGCTGATCGGCGGCGTGATATCGGACCGCTGGCTGGGCCGCCGGCGCGCCGTGATCATCGGCGCGTCGATCATGGCGCTCGGCCATTTCATGATGGCATTCGAGCCGCTGTTCTATGTCGCGCTCGCCACGATCGCCACGGGCAACGGCTTGTTCCTGCCGAGCCTGGCGAGCCAGATAAACCAGCTCTACGCGCCCGGCGATCCGCGCCGCGCGACCGCGTACAACGTCTATTACGTGGGAATAAACCTCGGCGCTTTCCTCGCGCCCTTCGTCTGCGGCACGGTCGGCGAGATCTATGGCTGGCATTGGGGCTTCGCGCTCGCCGGCATCGGCATGGTGATCGGGCTCGTCACCTACCTCGCCGGATCGCGTTATCTGCCGAAGAACAACGGCGCTGCCGCTTCGCAGGAAAGCGCGCCGGCGCGGATTGCCGGGTCGCAGACGCAGACCTATCTTCTTCTGCTCGCCGTGATCGCCATCGTCGTGATCTTCCGCGCCTCCTACGAGCAGTCCGGCAACACGGTCGCGCTGTGGGCGGACAGCGGCGTCGACCGTCACATGGGAAGCGGCTTCTCGGTCCCGATGACGTGGTTCCAGTCGCTCAATCCGCTCATCATCTTCCTGTTCACGCCCGTCATTGTCGCCTATTGGACGCGCGCGGCCAGGCGCGGACGCGAGCAGAGCACCGTCGCCAAGATGGCGATGGGCGGGTTCATCGTCGGCTTTTCCTATCTCCTGCTCGCCGCGATCGCGGCCTGGGCCGGCGTCGAGCGCGCCAATTGGCTCTGGCTCGTGCTCTATTTCCTCGTCTACACGATCGGCGAGTTGTTCATCCTGCCGGTGGGGCTGGGACTGTTCGGCAGGCTCGCGCCCCGCGCCTTCGCCGCGACCGCAATCGCCGCGTGGTTCATGGCGGCATTCTTCGGAAACCTCGCGGCCGGCGCGGTCGGCGCGTTGTGGAGCGTGCTGACGCCTGCGGCATTCTTCGCCGTCACGGGCGCGGTCGGCCTTCTTTCGGGCGCGCTGCTGCTGGCGATCAGCCCCTGGGCCAAGCGGGTCGAAGCAAGCGCATTCCTCGGATAGACAAAAAAAGCTCCCCACGCTGGTGGGGAGCTCTTCCTGCCGATTGCCGGACGTTCCGGATCAGTTGTGCGGATGGTCGCCGTCGTGGTTGTCACCGTCCCGCTTGTCGTCGCGCATGTCGCGGCGATCCTGCTGGACGTCTTTGTGATCGTCTCTCATGTCCCGACGATCGTCCTTCAGATCGCGGCGGTCGTTGCGCATATCGTTGCCGGAATGGAAGCGCGCATTGATACGGTTCGCGTCGCCGAAGCCTTCGTTGCGGCCGTCACGGAACGAACCGCCGTTGCGGAACATGATCCTGTTCGGCATCGCGCCGCCGCGCCATTCGTTGTGACGCCAGCCGCCATTGACGAAGAACTCGCGTTCGCCGCCCTGCATCCGCCAGCGATAGGGACCGTGATACCACGATCCGCTGATGAAGATCGGATCGTAGTAGTAGTCGTCGTCATAGGCGACGTAGCCCGGACCGTAGGGCGAAACATAGCCGGGCATGCCGATGCCGATCGTGACGCCGACGGGACCGGCCAGAGCCGAACTTGGGACCAGAGCCGTGGCGCTGGAAAGGGCCGCGATCGCGATCGCGGATTTGAGTATCATTTTCATGCCGATGTCCTGATTGCGGAAGCCATTCAAGCGGCGCAATGCCGCCCGACGCTCCGAAAGCTCGCTGAGAGTGTTTTGTTGCGCCGAATCTGTCTTTGAGGGCAGAAGCGAGTGCGCTGTGAGAAACACGCAGGCGGACAGCTAATCCGTCACCGGTTGAACGCGCCTCGACGGCGTTTGTTCCTCGCATGCAACGTTTTGGAGTGTCCGGAGGTCTGGCCGTCATTGGTCGGTCAAATCCGCAGCGATGCCTTCCCTTCAAAATTGTCTTGCCCGGCACGATCCACTAAGCTCTTGGGGGATAGGGGATGGGTAACGGGGGCATGCCTCGCTTTGCATTCAAAGCGATCGGACCGACAGGCGCGGTCGTGAGCGGATCGCTCGACGCGCGAAACAGCGCGCTCGCCCTCGACGAACTCGTCGCGTCCGGCCAAACGCCGATTTCTCTGCGCGAAGTTCTTCCAAGAGCAGGACTGGCCGCCCGATTGGGCCGCCTGGCTCGGGGCGCATTCGACTATGGCCTTTTCCTGAGGGAACTCAGCATTCTCATCGGCGCCGGGCTTCCCATAGAGCGCGCGTTGAAAGTTCTCGTCGACATCGCACCCACCGACCGCCACGCGGTGCGGATCGGCCAAGTCCTGGAGCGCGTGCGCGCCGGTGCGCCCTTGTCGCAGGCTGTCGCTTCACTGGTGCGCGAAGCCCCGCCTTATATCTCCCGCCTGCTGGCGGCAGGCGAGGCCAGCGGCAAGCTCGCCGTCATCACTGCAAAGATCACGCAATCTCTCGACCGCGCCAAGGCCATGCGCGACAAGCTTGTCTCCGGACTTACCTATCCGGCGGTTTTGATCGTCACCATGGCCGCCGTTCTCTGGATCGTCTTCGCCACGGTGCTGCCGAGGCTCGTTCCGATGTTCCAGGACGCGGGCGCAGCACTTCCGGAAGCCACGGCAATACTGGTGAATATCGACCTGCTCCTGAACTCATATGGCTGGCTTTTGCTGTTGCTGCTGGTGTTTTGCGTCACCCTCACGGCCTATGCGTTGCGCGCGCCGGGCACGCGTTTGATCGTCGACCGCTGGCTTCTGAAGAGCAAGCTTACGCTCGGCGTGCCCGCGCGCTACGAAGCAGCTCGCTTCTGCCGCAACTTGCAGACCCTGCTCGAAGGCGGCCTTTCGCTCGAAAGCGCGCTGATGCTGGCAAGCGGCGGATCGTCGAACCGCTGGCTAGACCGCGCGCTCCGCGAAGTTCAGCAGGATGTCGCGGACGGCCAGCACCTGCGGGCCGCTCTTGCGAAGTCGGCGGTGTTTCCTCCTCTGGTCGTGGAATTCGCCGCTGTGGGGGAGGAAACGGGCCGCATCGGGCCGATGATGGGCGAGGTCGCGCAAATCCTCGATGGCGAAGTTGAAACTCGCCTGGAACGCCTCTCGGCGTTGATCGTTCCCGGGATCACGTTGCTGCTCGGTGCGCTCGTTGCCGGGATCATGGCCAGCGTCGTCAGCGGCATACTCGCCGTCAACGAGATCGCGCGGTGAGCCGGCGATGAACAAAGGCTTCACGCTGATCGAGTTGCTCGTCGTCCTCGCCATCATGAGCTTGATGGTGGCGATCGCGGCGCCGTTCACGGTTCGCACGATCGAGCGCGCAGAGCTGCGCGCCGACGCCAGGGAACTCGCAAGCGACCTGCGCGCGCTCAGGCAGCGGGCGATCGACCGGCACGAGACGATCTCCGTTTCCGCGCTGTCCGAGAAGCTCTGGCCGCAGAACGGCCGCGAAGCGCGGCGTCGCGCGGCATTCGTTGCGGACGGCAACGACAAGACACTTAGCTTCTATCCGGACGGAACGAGCACCGGCGGGGCATTCCGCTTGCAGGAAGGCGATCGCATCGCGGTCGTGCACGTCGCATGGCTTTCGGGTTTCGTTTCTTCGGAACCGCCGCAATGAACGCGCGCGAAGAAGGCTTCACGATCCTCGAAGCGCTCGTCGCCTTCGCCATCCTCGCGGCGGTTCTTTGCGCGCTTTACGAGGTCAGCGCGACGTCGCTCCGGCTCGTCGGCGAAAGCAGCGATGCCCGGCGGGCCGCGATGCTGGCACAGTCGAAGCTCGATGAGATCGCGGCGATCCGCATGCCTCTGCCGCCGTCCTCCGGCGGCACGTTTCCCGGCAGCGACGTGACCTGGCGCATGGAGGCGCGCGATCTTCCCCGCCTCAGGGCCGGAGCGTCGTCCCTGCACCTGCAGAGCGTGCGGTTGACGCTGGGCTGGCCGGGTGGACGCCCGCTTGTCGTGGAAACCCGGCATCTTGGAGCCGACCGCCATGACTGAGCGCGAGGACGGCTACACGATCGTCGAGTTGCTCGTCGTGCTCGTTCTCGTCGGCCTCATCACGACTGCGATCAGCGCCGGCATGCAGTTCGGCACGCGCGTGTGGGAGCGATCCGAGGCCGGCATATCCACGGCGCAGGGCTATCAGGCCGCCCAGGAAGTTCTGCGGAGTCTGCTGTCGTCGGCAACGCCGCGGATGGAGGATGGACTTGTCGGCTTCCACGGCGAGCCGGATTTCCTCGCCTTCGACGCCCTGCCGCCGCGCGCCTTCGGCGCTTCGGGACTGGCCCGCATCGAGCTTACGATCGTGCCCAAGGGCGAGGCCAGAGCGCTGCAGGTCCGTGTGACCTCGCTGATCGATCGCAGAAAGTCCCGCACGGTGGAACTTGCCGGCAACCTGGGCAACGCGCGTTTCGCCTATCTCGATGCGACCGAGAAAGTGCCGTCGTGGCTCGACTTCTGGCGCGACCGGCCGCATATGCCGCAGGCGGTGCGGCTGGCGGCGGGCGACATGGGACGCTCGCAATCGTGGCCGCCTTTTGTCGCACGGGTGCCGATTGCGCAGGACGCGCGATGCGATTTTGATCCGGTATCCACGGATTGCCGAAGAAAATGACGACGTTTCGCTTCGACCCGAAATCGCAGATCACCTGGGAAGGCACACTCGCCGCCGGGCGTGGTTTCATCACCTGGTGGCGCGAAACCCTGCGGGAGATGGCGCCTCAGCCCTGGCGACAGCGCATCCTGGAGACGTTGGGCCGGTGGACGTTGTCGATAGAGGGCGGGGACTGGCGCCTGCGCCCTGCCGCGGGCGGCGAAGAGGAGCTGCTGCTCGATCCCGCCGTGCCGGATGAAGAACTCGTCGCGCGCATCGACCACCTCGCCGCCGCCAGCCGCGATCGCCGCATCGATGTGCTCATTCCCCCGGAGAGCGGCCTCACTCGAACCGTGCGCCTGCCTGCCGCCGCGCGGACGCAGCTCAGGTCCGTCATCGCCCTGCAGCTTGGACGGCTTTCGCCGTTCCGCGCCGATGACGTGCGGTTCGATTGCCACCGCGCCGGCGAAGAAGCCGGCGAGATGGACGTCGGCGTCGGCATCGTCCCGAAGCAAACATTGGCCGCTCTCGAGCAGAGACTGGAGCGGCTCGGGTTCGCCGTGCACCGGTTCCGTTTCCAGGGAACGTCTTTCAGCTTTACGCCGGTCAAGGCGCGGCGCACATCTCAAGAGCAGTTGCAATATGCCCTGGGCCTGATCGCGATCGTTTCGTTCGCCGCCGCTATAATCTTGGCGCCGTTCCTGCGTGCCTCCGAACTCGACAGCCTGTCGTCCGAGGTTCGCAGCATGACGGTGCCGGCACACCGCGCGGCGTCCTTGCGCGACGGACTGCATCGCGCGGCCATACCGCTGGATGCCGTCAACGCGAATCTAGCGCGCCCTTCGGCGCTCGATATCCTGCAGCGGCTGACCAGGTTTCTGCCCGCGGACGTGCAGCTCACGGATCTCAAGATCGACGGCGCGGCCGTTCGCATCGCCGGTTACAGCGGTGACGTGAAAAAGCTGCTCGCACAGGTACGCCGCATGGGCGAATTTCAACACGCGATCCTGAGCGGACCGGTGGGAAAGGCCGCCGACGGCCGCGAAAGGTTCGAGATCGAGATGTCGGCGCGATGAGCTTCGAGATCGCACTTTCCCGTCGTCAAAGTCGCGCGCTCGCGCTGGCGCTCGCCGCCGTTCCGCTGTTTGCCGCCATCGCGCTTGCGGCAAGCCTGGGACTCTCATGGTCGGCGCATCACGCACGCGTCGCGGCGTTGACGGCGGAGCGGGATGCCTATCGCAAAAGCATAGGTCAGGAACCGGCGCTCGATGCCACCCTCAAACGGCTCGACTCGGCAAAAAAAGTGAGCGGCTATTTCTTCGCCGGCGGCGAAAGCTCGGCCGCTGCCGCCAAGGTGCGCTCCGATATCGGTTCCATCGTCAGCCGCAATGGCGCGACCATCGCACGCAACGATGTCGAACTGGCGGCGGCCGGCGACGATTCCCCGGTCCAGTTGCGGGCGTCCGTATCCTTTACGGCGGACATAAAGTCGCTGACGCAGATCCTCCATCAGCTGCGCCAGGAAAGACCACTCCTTTTCGTCACCCAACTTGTGGTCCATAGCCAGGCGACGGCGCCGTTGACCGCTCCCAATCGGCTGCAGGTCGATCTACTGGCCGAAGCTTATCTGGACACGCCGTGATGGTGTCCGGCCGGTTCCCTCCGTTAATGGCCGTATCCGCTGCCGGCGCCGCCATGGGACTGCTCGCGCTGCTTTTGGTGTTGCTGCCGGCCACGCTCTTCAGCGGCGGCGCGGCGACGACCAGCGTCACGCTGCCGCGGGAGCCGAAATTGGCGGCGGTCGAAATCCCTCCGTTCCGGGAGTTCGAGGATGTGATCGACAGGCCGCTGTTCAATCCGGCCCGCGCGCCCGATCCCTTGCCTCCCGCACAAGCCGCCAAGAGCGCGCTCCCTGCACTTGCCGATTACAGGCTCGTCGGCATCGTCCTCATGAAGGGAACGAAGCTTGCCCTCGTCGAGCGGAAGCAGGCCAAGCAGGTGGTCACATTGCACCCCGGCGACGAACTCGACGGCCGCCGGGTCGAGAACATCGGCTCGGACGGTGTCGAGTTGAGCGGAGGTCCGGTGCGCGAATTGCTGGCGATGCCGCGCATCTCCGGGATTTCACGTTCTGATCGAGCAGATACGAAAGCCGCACGGCATTGATCACTTGAGATCAGCCGTCCGGCGTGCTTCGGTTGCACGGGCAGTCGAGAATACAAAAATACGCCGAGGGTTGGGTGGGGCATAAGTTCGACAAGTTCCCTGGTCGGGGAAGCTGGCTCGTCGCAGTCTGCGCCGTGCTCGGTTTGCTCGCGACCTCTGGAGCCCTGGCCGACGGCCCGCCGCGAGCGCTCGGTCCCACGATCCCGGTAACGACGGCTCCCGCGAAAGAGAACACCGGCAGTCAGGTCGGCCCGGAATCTGCGAACGGGCAGATCATCGAAGGTTCGGGCGATTTCTTCGATTCCAGGCAGGGTGCGAACAAGAAAGACGCCGCCGACCGGATGGGCGACATCACGCTGGATTTCTCGGACGCGGACGTGCGCGACGTCGTGCGCGCCGTGCTCGGAGAGATGCTCAAGCTTCCCTATGTCATCGATCCGCAAGTAAACGGACACGTCACGCTCAAGACCGGCATTCCGATCAAGCCGGAGGCGGTGCTTCCCGCTCTGGAAACGTCCCTCAAGACGATCGGTGCGGCCATCGTCGTCGTGGACGACATGGTGAGCATCGTCCCGATGACCGTGGCGCAGAAACAAGCGGGGCAAGTGACGGGTGTCGCCGGCGACAACGGCGCGCCGGGCTATGGCGTGGAGATCGTTGCGCTCAAATACGTCTCGGCCGATCAGATGCAGAAGGTTCTCGAGCCGCTCGTCCCGCCGGGGGGAATCCTGCGCATCGACGCACAGCGCAACCTCATCTTCCTCGCAGGCACCGAGCCTGAGCGGGCATCGATCCGCAATACCATAGCGCTGTTCGACGTCGACTATCTCAAAGGCATGTCCTTTGCGCTGTTCGAGCCCCAGCACGTCGAAGTGGGGACGCTGGCGACCGAGCTGGGCAAGATTTTCGACGAGACCTCGAGCCCGATCGCAGGCTTGGTGCGCATGATCCCGATCAGCCGCATCAACACGCTGCTCGTGCTGACCTCGCGGCCTTACTACCTTCATGAAGTCAGCCGCTGGGTGGCGCGGCTCGACGTCATTCCGGTGACGCCCGGGCGGCAGCTCCACTATATGAAGCTGCAGAACTCCCGTGCCGCCGACATCGCACAGACCCTCGGCGAGATATTCGGGACATCGGGCTCGAGCGGCGCCCGCCCCGCCCTGCCCTCTCAGGCCGGCTATTCTCCGGCGCAGCAACCGGCCGGCACGGCTCCAGCCGCTCCAGCGTCGACCTCAAGCCCCACGCAGCCCGCACAAGCCTTCGCCCCGCAACCGGGCCAGCCTGCCATGTCGACGGTACAGGGCGGCGGCAACCGCAGCGGCAACGACGAGGGCCCGCAGATCGTGACCGACGACGCAAACAATGCGCTCATCATCCGCGCCGACGCTGCCGAGTTCGACGCCATCGAAAAGATCGTCCGCCAAATGGACGTGACGCCGAACCAGGTTCTCATCGAAGCCACGATCGTCGAAGTCACGCTGAACGACACGTTGAAATACGGCGTGGAATGGGCCTTCACCAGCGGCAACCAGACTTTCACCCAGGCCGCGACCGGCGTTCCAGCCGTGAGCTTCCCGGGCTTCGGCTTCACCTACACGGTTCCGAACGTCAATGTGGCGCTGAGCACACTGGGGACCTTGAGCAAGATCAGCGTATTGTCCTCGCCCAAGCTTCTCACGCTGGACAATTCGCCCGCCTCGCTCGAGGTCGGCGATCAGGTTCCCATCGTGACACAGACTTCCCAGAGCACGGATTCATCGGGCGCCCCCGTGATCTCGACCGTGCAAGAGCGCGACACCGGCGTGATCCTTGCGGTGACGCCGCGCATCGGAAGCAGCGGCATGGTGTTTCTCACCGTCTCGCAGGAAGTCAGCGACGCCGTTCCGAACACGACGTCGAGCCTCGACAGCACTCCAACCGTGGAGGAGCGCAAGATCCAGACGACCGTCGCGGTGCAAGACGGCACGACGGTCGCGCTCGGCGGTTTGATGCGTCGCAGCCAGACTTCCGGCAATAGCGGCGTGCCCTATCTCAAAGACGTTCCGGTTCTGGGCGGCCTCTTCGGCGCTCAGAACGACACACGCGAGCGCACGGAGTTGATGGTCTTCCTGACCCCGCGGGTGATCCGCAGTCCGTCCAGCGCCGTGGCCGTCACGGATGACATCCGCAAGGGCCTGGTCGGCGTGCAGGCGACCCTTCGCCATCTCGATCCGGCAAAGAACGACATACCCAGATTGCCCTGGCGGTGATGCCATGGCGTGGGTGAAGCGCGACCGCGGATTTGCGCTGCTGCTGGTCCTCATCGCGCTCGCCACGCTCTCCTTGATCATCGCCGCCAGCGTCGACGCGGGACGCCGCTTCGGAGACGAGGCTTCGTCCGGGATCGAGGATCTGCGCCTTCGCGCCGCAGCCGATGCCGCGTTCTGGACTGCGGCGCGCGACTTGGCCGAGGCCGGCACAGCTCCGCCGGCGATACTCTCGCAAAAGCAAAGCTACGAGTTGAACGGCATCCGCCTCAAAGTGTCGGCGAAATCCGAGGCAGGGAAAATCGACATCAACGCCGCATCGCCGGAGTTGATCGGCTCTCTGCTGGCACAGTCCGGGCTGCAGCCCGAACGCGCGGCGCGGCTGGCAGCCGAGATCGCCGACTGGCGCGACGGCGACAGCGATACGCGCAGAGACGGCGCGGAGGCGGCGGAATACATCGCCGCCGGCCGATCCTACCAGCCGACCAATCGCGGTTTCGAGTCGGTATCGGAGCTGGCGCTCGTGCTCGACGGCGGCCAGGATCTCGCCGATTGCCTCGCGCGGGACGTGACAGTCTTCACGCGACGCGCGGAGGTCGATCCCGATGCGGCGTCGCCGCTCGTTCTGCGCGCTGCGAAAATCGTCCCCTCTGCGATCAGACCGGCCGGATTTTCCATCGTCGGCGGCCGCACGGTGGACGTGGGCGCGCTGATGGACATCAGCGTCTCGGCGGAAGACGGGAGCACGGGCCGGTCGCTCTCCCAGGAAACAACCGTGAGGATCACCGTCAGCGATGCCGATCCCATATGGATCCTGTCACGCGCCTCGCCCGGACTGGACGACGCCGACATGCGTGCGGCTTGCAAGCGGCTCGCAGAGCCACGGCAATCACATGCAAGATCCTGATCTCCCCGCCTTCGAGGACCAGTTGCTCGCGGCGCTGTCGGCTGCGGGCACGATGAGCGCCGAGAGCGCGGAGCGCGCAAAGCGGGCCTTTGCGCGCACCGGCGGCAGCATCGTCGATATCATCATCCGGCTCGGACTCTGCGAAGAAAAAGCCCTGGCGCGATCGATCGCGGACCTGACCGGCTTCGGCCTGTATGAGGAAGAAAAACTGCCGGAGCTGGCCGTCCGTGCCAACCAACTGAGTGTTCCCTTCCTGCGCGAGGCGCGCGTTCTCCCTCTCATCGAGGCAGACGATCATGTCGTGGTGGCGGGGGCCGACCCCACCAACTCCATCTCCGAACGGGCGCTTGTCCTGGCTTTCGGCAAGCCCGTGCGCTTCATGACGGCCACTGCAAGCAGCGTCGAGGACGGCCTGGCGCGCCTCTACGGGGGCCTCGCGGCGCAAGCCGAAGCGGAAGCGTCGATATCGGTTCCAAGCGATATCACGGACACCGATGTCGCGCGCCTGCGCGAGAGCGCGAGCCAGGCGCCCATCGTCCGTTTCGTGGAGCGGCTCATCGCTCGCGCCGTTGACGGACGGGCCTCAGACATCCACATCGAGCCGCTCGAGCGCCGCCTCAGGGTGCGCATGCGTATCGACGGCATCCTCAATGACGAGGAAATGGCGCCGCTCTCGTCCGCACCCGCCATCGTCTCGCGCATCAAGATCCTTGCCAAGCTCGATATCGGCGAACGGCGTCTGCCTCAGGACGGTTCGATCAAGATCAACGCACGCGGCCGCGAAGTCGATCTTCGCGTTGCCACGGCACCGGTTACCAATGGCGAATCGGTGGCGATCCGAATCCTGGACCGTGAGAGCGTGCGGTTGGATTTGCACGACCTCGGCTTTGGCCGGTCCAGCCTCGGCGGCTTCCTGAGAGCCTTGCAGAAGCCGAACGGCATCATTCTCGTTACCGGACCGACAGGTTCCGGAAAGTCCACGACGTTGTATGCCGCGCTTGATCGCCTCAACACATCGGGACGCAAGATCATCACGGTCGAGGACCCGGTCGAGTATAAGATCGAGGGCCTCAATCAGATTCAGGTAAAGCCTGAAATCGGCTTGGATTTCGCCCGTACCTTGCGCTCGATCCTGCGCCACGATCCCGATGTCATCATGGTGGGCGAGATTCGCGACGCCGAGACGGCACGCATCGCCACGCAGGCCGCGCTCACCGGCCACTTGGTGCTGTCCACCCTGCATACCAACGACGCGGCGTCCGCGATAACGCGGCTTCTGGACATGGGGATCGAGGATTATCTGCTCACCTCGACGATCGCAGGCGTCATGGCTCAGCGGCTGGTAAGATCTCTCTGCGTCGAATGCCGAAAAAGCACCGGAGTTCCGTCATTTCTCGACGCCGCCGCGCAGAAGAGGCGCAGCGAAGGCAATCCCTTGGAATTCTACGTTGCGGCTGGATGCGAAGCTTGCCGCGGCACGGGCTACCGCGGGCGGACCGTTGTTGCGGAGATGATGGAGATGAGCGCAGCGGTTCGACGCGACATCTTGGACAAAGCCGAAGCATCGAAGCTGCGCGCGGCTGCGGTTGGCGCGGGAATGACGACTCTTTACGACGACGGGTTGGATGCGGTCTTCTCGGGCAAGACCACGCACGATGAAGTGTTGCGGGTAGCCGGCGACACTCAAGACTGAATGGAAGATCGATCTGTTCTCTCTTGAGTAGACATCTTTCTTGCGAATTTGCGCGCAAGGCCACAAACCGATTGACGCGGACGATCTACCTTCAATAGCGTTGGGTTGGGCTGCAGGCGCTCCGCGACTCGCTCGCAGGCGCTTGGTTTGGGGGGAACGATGCGGCGCAT
>Ga0265318_10000058_pt1 | contig 111153 bp, 85 predicted proteins | sample 4821metaG_FD_192431 | JGI IMG/M metagenome (GOLD analysis project Ga0265318, IMG submission 192431) | Rhizosphere microbial communities from Carex aquatilis grown in University of Washington, Seatle, WA, United States - 4-8-21 metaG | ecosystem: Host-associated > Plants > Roots > Rhizosphere >...
AATCAAAATCCGACCCCGTTCATCTGGACTGCCTCTGCCGATCTTATCCTCGGTAAAGTCGAGGCACTTTGCTCACGGATTAATCGCTCAGCACACTAGCTACGGGCGAGGCGTGTCGGCGAGCGACAGCCCTACAACACAATAGCTGGCCACGTTGGCGCTGCGCTCCAACGCGGCTGCGCAGAACGGAAGCGGAGTCGAAAAGGCAGCGCAGCTATGGCCATTCGGGATCAACCTTCGCCAGGGTTTCGGGCGATAAGAAAGCCGCTACACCAAACCTAAGTTTATCCAATGGAATCGCGAGGAACCGGAACACGATCCGTCCCGGCGTCAAAACTTGAAACTCGCGCTGACTTGAAGAACGGCGGAGACGATGGCGTAGGCGATGAAGCCGACGAAAGAAAAGGCGAAGAGCAGCACGGTGCTGGAAATGACACTCGATAATGCCTGGAGCCGGCGGGTGTGTTGCTTCGCATAATTGCGGGCGATGTCGCGCAAGCACGGCGCGAGCTTTCCGGTGCTTTCGCCCACGGCCAGACGGTCGAGGAGCAGGTCGGGGAAGTAGCCGGTCTTGGTGAGAGAGTTCGAGAGACTTTCGCCTTCGAGGACGCGGTCGGTGGCTTCATGCAATCCCGCCTGTACCGTGAGATTGGTGACAGTGCGCTCGGTAAGACGGAGCGCTTCGGCCGTGGGAATGCCGTTTTCGAGCAATACGGCCAGCACTTGCGTGAAATTCAGCAGGGTTGTCTCCAACACAAAACTGCGCGGGATGGAGAACTGGACCATCCAGGCATCGATGCTGCGCCGGCCGGGCTCGGTCTGCCGCCAGCGCCAGAGGGCGATTGCAAGCACCGCAATGATCGGGAGGATGATGACGCCATAGTGCACCAGAAAATCCGCCGAGGAGACGAGCATCTGGGTGGCGAAGGGGAGCTTGCCGCCCAAGGAGGCCAGCAAGCCCTGCAGCTTGGGCATCAGGAAAAAAACGAAAAACAAAATGACGCCAAAGGCGAGGAAGCAGACGAAGAAGGGGTAGACCAGAGTGGTGATGAGCTTTTGCCGCATCTCCTTTTGCTCGGTGAAATGCTCGATCAGACGGTGCAGCACCTCGTTGAGATTGCCGGTGGCCTCGGCGGCGCGGATGAGCGAAACGGTCTGACGATCGAACGTTTTCGGAATCTGCTCCAGGGCGTGGGAGAGTGTCCGGCCTTCGCTGAGGCTCTCCCAGATCGCCCCGCTCAGGGCCCTGAGGTTTTTATCCTTCAACCGCAGGCTGAGCAGACGCACGGCTTCGCCGGCGGAAAGACCGCTGGTGGTCAGCTCATGCAGCGCCTGCAAAAAAGGCAGATGCTCGGCGCGTGTGAAAACGACGGGGGCGGCGGACGCGGCGGAGGAATTGACCGCGGCGGGGCGTTTCGCTCCCGCCGTCCCGGCCTCCTCCAGTCGCACCGGCTGCAAACCGCGTGAAGCGAGGACGCGCAAGGCATCGCGCCGCGAATGGCTGTCGAGGCTGGCCTCAACCATCTGGCCGGCAGTATCGCGGGCGGTGTAGCGGAACGACGGCATGATAGATTAGTGGTCGGAAACCGTGATGACACGCAGCACCTCGTCCATCGTCGTTTTGCCCAGAAGAACCTTTTCCCAGCCCGATTGTTGCAGGGAACTCATGCCGTGATCACGGGCGCATTTGGCCAGACTGCGGGTGGATTCACGACGGATGACCAGATCGTGCAATTCCTCGCTGGGCTCCAGGATTTCAAACAGGCCGATGCGCCCGCGGAAGCCGGTATTGCGGCAACGATCACAGCCGACGGGTGACGCGAGCGTTTGCACAGTGTCGGCCAGCGACTGATCGAGCCCAAGAATCGAGAGAGAGTCGCGAAGCTCGGAGCGATTAACCGGGACCTGCTGGCAGCAATTCTCGCAGAGGCTGCGCACGAGGCGCTGGGCGATCACCAGCTCGACCGCGGAGGTGATGAGGAAGGGCTCGATGCCCATGTCGATCAGACGGGTGATGGCACCGGGAGCGTCATTCGTGTGCAGGGTCGAAAAAACCAAGTGACCGGTGAGAGAGGCGCGGATGGCGATGTCGGCGGTATCACGGTCGCGCACTTCGCCCACCATGATGACATCGGGATCTTGACGGAGAATATGCCGGAGCGCGCTGGCGAAATTGAGGCCGATTTCCGGACGCACCTGGATCTGGTTGGCGCCGGGAACCTCGTACTCGATCGGGTCCTCGACGGTGATGATGCGCAGATCGGTCGAATTGATCTGGCGCAAAAACGCGTTGAGCGAGGTGGATTTGCCGGAGCCGGTCGGACCGGTGACGAGGATGATGCCGTGGGGAAACTCCAGCACACGCTTGATCTGCTGCTGTTCCTTCTCGTTCAAGCCGAGACGGTCCATCGTGTAAGCCTCGCGACGGAGATTGAGGAGACGCAGGCTGACGCTCTCGGCGTAGATCGTGGGGATGGTGGAAACACGGATGTCGAGCGTGTTGCCGGCCGCTTTGAAATTGATGCGACCGTCCTGCGGCAGGCGTTTCTCGGAAATATTCATCCGCGCCATGATCTTCAGACGGGAAATGATCGCGTCCTGATAGCGCAGCAAATTGTCGGGCACGGGCACGGGCACCAGCAGGCCGTCGACCCGGTAGCGGATGCGCAACTGGCCTTCCTGCGGTTCGAAATGAATGTCGGTGGCGTCGTCCTCGATGGCTTGGGAAATGACGTCGGTGACGAAACGAACCACGGCGGCATCCTCGTCGCCGTCCACATCGGCGGCGTTGGCGCTGATGACCAGCTCCGGATCTTCGTCCTCGTTGTCCAGACTGCCGGCACCGACACCGTAAATTTCAACGATCAACTGGCTGATGCGCTCGTGCGGGGCGAGCAGCCAGCGCAAGGAACGCGAGGTGAAGGTCCCGATCCAATCGGTCATGATTTCGTCCGGCGGCCAGGCACAGGCGAGCGTCAGCTCGGTGCCGGAGGAATCCGGCATGGTGATGGGCACGATGACAAAATCGCGGACAAGGCGCGCGGGCAGCACGGCCTGGGCCTCGCTGTCGGCGTGGAGTTCGGTGATGACCTTGAGTCCGGTGGACCGGCCCAGTTCGATCAGGGCGGCGGGTTCATCCACGCCCAAGGCGGTGGCGAGGAGGCCCACGCGTCGGCCGCGCGGGGCCTCGGCGAGGGCGCGGGAAGATTCGTCATTGAGACGTTGCTGCAACGGTGCGGGCAGCACTGCGGATTCGGCCTGCATGGGAATCAGGAAGCGGGTTGCGCACCGAGGGCTTTCTTCACCTCTTCCCGGTCCTTCCTTGGCAATTTTTCCAAATCCTTAAAGGCGGGTTCATTGTCAGCCGGTGTATTGGTGAGGACAAAAGGCCGCATAAAGAAAATGAGCTCGGTCCGGCTTTCGCTGCGCGAACGAGTGCCGAGCAGGTCGCCGAGGATTGGGATCGGCCCAAGGCGGCTGGTGCTCTTGGTGTTGGATTTCTTCTGCAGGCCGGCGAGAACAAGGATTTCTCCGGATGTCGCCGTGATGAATTGAGAGGTGGTGCGCTTTAAAATAATATTCTGCACGTTGCCGTCGATGGTCACGGGGTCGCCCACGTCGCTGATTTCCTGCTTGAGATCCATTTGCACCGAGCCGTCGTTGCCAATAAGCGGCTTGACGGTGACAGTAATGCCCACCTCCTGCTGGGTGATATTTGAGGTAGTATATGGTGTCGTGGCGCCTACCGACGCGTTGGACGTGGTGGAGCCGGTGATTGTCGGCCGGGTTTCGCCGACAAATATCTTGGCTTCCTTGTTATGCGTGGTGGTGATCGTTGGCCGCGATAGGATCGTGGTGTTGCCTTTGCGGGGAGTGGTTGAGACTTTCAGGATGGCATTCAGTTTGCCGAACAGGGAGGTGGCGTAGTCAGGGGAAGAAGTGGTGTTGCCTGTCGATACTGAGGAGGCAGGAGTTCCTCCCACACTTAGACCCGAGGTGGATCCAACAATGCCGGTGAGTTTGCCGCCCTCTACTCTCAGCCCCAGGCTGTCGATGCCGGAGGTGGCGCCGTCGCTCAGGGTCACCTCGGCGATAATGACTTCAATCCGGACCTGCGCGAGAATGATGTCGAGTTTATCAACCAGGGTTTTGATCAGACGGATATCATCCAGATTGCCGGAGACGACGATGGCGTTGGTCCGTTCATCGGCGATAATGGTGATGCCGCTGCTGAATTGATTGGAGCCTTCGGTGGAAACGCCGAGGCTGGCCAGCGACATTTGCGGCGAGGGCATTGGCATCGGGCCGCCGGTGTTTTGTGGCATTGGAGGCAGGCCGGGTCGGTTGATGTTTTCCTGTCCGCTGGCTTTGGCGGCAGTCGTCTGGCCGGTCACCAGACTGCTGAGGACGCTCTGCACATCTTTGGCGGCGGCGTGCTTGAGGGGTATGACTTCGTTGCGGTTGTTGGACTCGGATTTGATGTCGAGTTTGTTGATCAGATCTTCAAAAACGGAGTGCTGGCGCGGATCGCTCAGCAAAATGATCTGGTTGGTGCGATCGTCGGCATTGAAGGTGGTGGCGGTGCCGAGCTGGGCTTGCAGCGGGCCGGTGAAGAGGGCGCGCAGCTTGTTTACCAGATCGCTCGCCTTGACATTATGCACTTGAAAAAATTTCGGCTGCAGCCCGCTGAGCATCGGCTGATCGAGCTGGGTGACGAGGGTCTCGATCCGCTGGAGATTGCTGAGAGAATCGGTGATGAGGGCGGAGTTGGCCTTCTCGAATATCACCGGCGGGCTGCCGGCGGCGGGATTCATGAGGCCCGAGATTTGCGGCATGAATTCGCCGATGCGCAGGAAGTTTAGTTGAAAAAGTTTGCTCACGGTGCGGCCGCTGGGCGTCAGGGCGAGAGTGGAACCTTCGATGAATTCCGGGGCTTCGGACTTGGCCTGATTGAGCGGGGTGGCTTTGAGGAAGCGTGTGCCCAGGGGCGTCAGCGCGATGCCGTTCATGTTGAGCAAGGTCTCCACCGCCTGGATGGCTTCGCGTTTGGTAACCTTATCCTTAAGAATCAGGGTGATGCTGGCCTCGGGCAGATTTTGGGGGCGAAGAATGGCTTTGCCGGTCCACACTTCCATGCGTTGCAGGAAGGCATCGACGGTGTCGCCCGGCAGATTGATCGGTCCGATGAGTTCCTCGGCGGGCGCGGCAGCCTCGGGTGTAAGCATGGGTACCGGGCCGGGACCCGGCGTTTGGGCCAGCAATGACGTGAGAAGGAATGCGCCAAGGGTGATGAAGCCCGTGACACGGGAAAGATATTTCATACGAGGGGCAGTGATTATTCGACAGAAGGATTTTGAAATTAGCCTAAATCGGTTGATTGACAAACAAGGTTATGGGCGGATTGGCAAGAGGTAGTCTTGGGCTGTTTGAACATCGCACTACTGGTGTGACCCAAACTTCACCCAAAAGTTTGCCGAACTTTACGCGTATTGGGCCTAAAACGTCCGGACGTATATCGCCCCATGGGAGTCTTCGAACGTAAGGGCCTTGGGCTCGATGCCGGTCAGGCGGATGTTCAATTCGTAATCCACGGTATCGTTGAGGCGGTAAACCTTGTCGTTCATCAGCACTTTGCTGTCGGTGCCGGCCATGCGGATGCCACCGACGCGAAAGTGCTCGATGACCCCGATCATGCGGGTCGAGGGCTTGGGCCGATCGGCGCTGCCAGGTGACGATGCACCGGGCGCCGCCGCTGTAACCGGTGTGGTTTCAACCGCCGGAGCAGCCGGAAGCGCAAACTGAACAGGGGTTGACACGGCTGGGGTTGAGGGGGCGGGCGCAGTGGCGACAGGAAATTGTGCAGCGGGAGCCGGTGTGCCGGTAGGAACCGGGTTGGTTGTCTGCGGCGAACTGACAGACAAAGTAGCCGGGGCAGCGGCGGGGGTGGCAACCTTGGGCTGAGGTGTCTGGACCGCAGCCGTAGTCGGGGCGGTTGCAACCGGCGCCGGACTGGCGGGTACGGCGGCAGGTTGATTGGAGCGGAAAAAATACATGGCCCCCAGGCCCAGCACGAGCACAGTGGCGATGGCGCCCCCGGCGATCAGCAGGAGCTGGGCGCGGAAGCCGGCTGGTTTCTCGCGTCGTGCCACGCGGTGGAGTTGTTCGGGGGTGGTGCCTGGGGCGGAGACTTCGGCCGGAGCGGGGTTGCCCTCGGTGCGTTGCCGCTGGGCTTTTTTGAGGGCGTCGTTGATCAGGCTCATGGGATTAGTCGGTTAAGGTATCGATATTTTGGGAGGCGCGACGGGCATCCCAGTAGGTGACTTCGTCTGAATCGCGGACGAAAGCGGCGAGAAGCGCCTTGTCGCAAAGATTATTGATGATGCGGGGTATGCCGTCGCTGCGTTTGAAAATATGCCGCATGGCCCATTTGGTGAAGCACGGACGGCCGTTGCCACCGGCCATGGTGAGGCGGTGCTGGATATAGTGCTCCATTTCCTGCCGCGAAAAGGGCTGAAGCTCGTAATGCACCAGAATGCGCTGGCGCAACTGGCGCAGTTCCTCGGCGGCGAGTTTATCCTTCAGCTCGGGCTGCCCCATGAGCACGATCTGGAGCAGCTTTTGTTTGTCGGTTTCAAGGTTCGAGAGCAGCCGCACCTGCTCGAAGACTTCGAACGAAAGATTCTGGGCCTCGTCGATGATCAGCACGATTTCCCGGCCGGCGGCGATGCGCTGGAGCAGCACCTGGTTGATCTGCGCGGTGAGGTCGACTTTTCGGTTGGTGATCTGGGTTTCGCCGAGTTCGGCAAGAATGGCGCGGAGCATCTGGGTTTCATTCACCCGGGGATTAAGGACAAGCGCGGTGTCGTAGTGTTGTGGATCCAGCTCGTTCATGAAGCGCCGGCACAGCGTGGTTTTGCCGCAACCCACCTCGCCGACCAGGACGATGAACCCCTTCCTTTCGGTCACTCCATACTTCAAATGCTGGAGCGCCTCCTGGTGCGTTTCACTCAGGTAGAGAAATTTCGGGTCCGGAGTGATGTGAAAAGGCATCTCCGTGAAGCCGTAATAGCTCTGATACATTGCCGGAAATTATTGCGGCGACGGCGGTAAGGCACGCCAAATCTCGTCAAAATGAACTCAAAAAACTTGCCTGCGCCTGGACCTCCGCCATTAAGCTGAAGCCCTGCAAAATGGTGAACTGGCCCAAATTAACCTCCGGCATATTTCTGGCGCTATTCCTCGGGATTACGCTGTGGTCGGGGATGTTTTTTTTGCAGATGAATCAGGAGCTTACCGTCCAGCGCGCGCAGGAAAACGCCAACCGGTTGCGACTGGCGGCGGCGCAGGAACGTCTGGAAAAACAGCGCAAGTATCTCGACCAGCTCCAGCACGATCCCGCCATGGTCGAAAACGTCATCCGCCAGAAACTCGGCTACGCGCGGGAGGATGAATTTCTTTTTCGCTTCGAAGATAATCGCAACCCGAAATGAACCCTGACCTGATCGAAACTTTCAAGCTGGCCGGACAAGGCCACGTCTTTGCTTTTTGGGAGTTATTAAACACAGCCCAACGCGCCACTTTGCTGGCCCAAGCGGAGGAGGTCGATCTCGCCGAAACGAAGCGACTTTATCAATCTCTCGTGGCCAGTAAGGCCGCGGCGAATGTATCGCTCGACGGACTTTTGCCCGCGCCGTTCGAAAAACTGCCCGATAAAGGCGGCGATGCTGCCCGCTGGGTGCAGGCGCGCGCGGTCGGCGAAGCGGCCTTGCGCGCCGGCCGCGTTGGGGTGTTCACCGTGGCGGGAGGACAGGGCACTCGTCTCGGCTATGATGGCCCGAAAGGAACTTTCGAAATTACGCCGATCAAAGGAAAATCGCTGTTTCAGGTGTTTGCGGAAAAAATCATGGCCGCCGGCCGGCGCTACGGCCGGCCTTTGCACTGGTTCATCATGACCAGCCATGCCAACCACGAGCAGACCGAAACTTATTTCATCGAGAAGAAATATTTCGGGCTCGAGCGCACGCGGGTCCATTTCTTCCGCCAAGGCCGGATGCCTGCGGTGGATTTTCAAGGAAAAATCATTCTCGAAACCCGATCCACCCTCGCGCTCAGTCCCGATGGCCATGGTGGTTCGCTCCGGGCGCTGCACCGCAGCGGCGCGCTCGATCTCATGCAGAAAGAGGGCGTGGATGTGCTGAGCTATTTCCAGGTCGATAATCCGCTGGTGCGTTGCATCGACCCGGAGTTCATCGGATTCCATCTGCAGAGCGGCTCGGAGATGTCGAGCAAGACGGTGCCCAAGGTCGGCCCGGAGGAGAAAGTCGGCCATTTTTGCCTGCAAAATGGCCGTGTCTGTGTCATCGAATACAGCGACATGTCCGTGGCACTCCAGCGGGAGACGAATCCGGATGGTTCGCTGCGGTTCGGCTCCGGGAGCATTGGCATTCACGTCATTGATCGCGAATTCGCCCGGCGGATGGCGGCGGGTGGAGAGGGCGTGTCCATGCCGTTCCACCGGGCTGACAAAAAGATCCCGTGCATCGACGCGGGCGGCGGGGCGGTTCGGCCGGACAAACCGAATGGCGTGAAGTTTGAACTTTTTGTTTTCGACGCGCTGCCTTTTGCGCGGAACAGCATTGTGGTGGAGACGGCCCGGGCGGACGATTTCAGCCCGGTGAAAAACGCCACGGGAGTGGACTCGGCCCAGTCGTGCCGGGATGATCAGCTCCGGCAGTTTGCCCGCTGGCTGCAAGCCGTTGGGGCAACCGTGCCCGCTGATGCGACCGGTCTGCCCGCGCTGCGCCTGGAAGTATCGCCGCTGTTCGGCTATGATGCGTCGAGCTTCGTCGAAAGTTGGCAACGTCTGGCGAGCAAACCGGAGATTAAGGATGGACTCTATTTGGAGTAATCTTGTCTTGGTCGGGCGGAACCGCTGGGCCCGCCGCGAGTTGGTTTTGCCGGGACGGCCCAGCGGTCCGTCCCACCTAATTTCATGAATATTCCCGATCAAATCCGCACCGCCGCGCAAGCGGGTCAATTGCTGCCTTCAACCGTGGAGAATCTCACCGCATGGTGGCACGGCGGTCTGCCCGCCTGGGCGACCGAGAGCATGGCCGAATTGGTGCAGCGGGGGGCGTGGTCGGAGCTGAATGACCGTTTCTACCGTTACCTGGAGTTTGGCACCGGGGGCATGCGCGGACGCACGATCGGCGTCGTGCCGGCAAACGCTGAGACCGGCCGGCTGAATGATTTCGGCTCGCCGGAACACGCGGGCATCGGCTGTAACATGATGAATGATTTCACGCTGGTGCGCGCCACCATCGGGCTCCATCGCTACGTGGCAAAATACCTCGCGGAAAAAAAATGTGCCGACCGCCCCAAGATCGTCATCGCGCACGATGTGCGGCATTTTTCCCGGCATTTCTGCGAACTGGCCGCCGCCACCTGGATCAAGCTCGGTGGCGAGGCTTTTATTTTTGAAGGACCGCGTTCGACGCCGCAGTTGAGTTTCTCGGTCCGGCGCTATCAGGCACATTGCGGCGTCGTCATCACGGCCAGCCACAATCCGCCCCACGACAACGGTTACAAAGCCTACTTCGAAGATGGCGGTCAGGTGACGCCACCGCACGACAAGGGGATCATCAATGAGGTGAACGGTGTGGCACTCGCCACCGTGACGCAATTTCTCGCCAAGGAACTCGCCGGTGTGGTGACTCTGGGTCGCGCGGCTGACGACGACTACATGGGTGTGGCGTCCCAGGCGGTGATTGATCCGGTGCTGCTGCGGCAGAGCGGACTCCGGGTCGTCTACACCAACATTCACGGGGTCGGTGGGGTGACGACGGTGCCGCTGCTGATTCATGCCGGCGTGAAAGTCACTGAAGTGTCCCAGCAAATGGGCTTCGATGCCCGGTTTCCGACGGTGAAATCACCCAATCCGGAAAATGCCGAGGCGCTGGCGATCGGCGTCGCCCTCGCCGAAAAGGGCGGACACGATGTCGTGATGGCCACCGATCCCGACAGTGATCGCATGGGGACGGCGGTGCGCAATCGCGCCGGGAAAATGGAGCTGCTCAGCGGCAACCAGGTCGGCGCGTTACTGGCGGATTATCGCATCAACAAATACAAGGAGCTCGGTTGGATTCCCCGCGAAGGCACCCCGGCGGCGGCGCTGATCAAAACCTATGTGACCACGCCGTTGCAGGACACCATCGCGCAAAAGCACGGGGTGAAAGTCATCAATACGCTCACCGGTTTCAAATGGATCGCGGCCAAGATCCGCGGCTACGAACAGAAGCTGGTTGCGGCCATGGGCAAGGATTTCAATTACGATGCCACGCCTTTCCGGGAACGCGCGGCCCTGCTCCAAAAACACAGCACCTTCTACCTCTTTGGCTGCGAGGAAAGCTATGGTTATCTGGCCAATGATGCCGTGCGCGACAAGGACGGCAACTCGGCCTGCCTGATGTTCTCCGAGGTCTGCGCCTGGGTGAAATCGCGCGGATTGACCGTGCCGGAGTATCTCGACGAGATTTACCTGCGCTGCGGCTTCTACCTCGAAGGAGTGATAAACATCTACTACGAAGGCGCCACCGGCGCGGCGAAAATCAAACGCATTCTTGAGACCTACCGCTCCTCTCCACCCAAGAATTTCGGTGATGTCACGGTAAGTCGTTTTCAGGATTTTGGCCGGGAGAAATTCACGGACGCCGACAAGGAAGTGATCCCCACCACCGATCTCTACGTGGTCACACTCGCCAACGGTTACTCCTTTGCAGCGCGCGGCAGCGGCACGGAACCCAAGATGAAATTCTACCTGTTCGGTCAGGAGCCGGTGAACGGCGCGGGAGATCTCGCCAACGTCAAAGCAAAAACCAAAGCCACCTTGGAAAAACTCAAAGCTCTCATCGAAGCCGACGCCCGGCAACGGGCCGATCTGCCTGCGCGTTGACGAGCTGCGGCGCGACAAAAGGGTGATTTCCTGGGGTAGAACGCGACCGCTAGGCGCCGTGAAGACGTTCGCGGACGGCCCAGCGGTCCGTCCCTACCTTAAGTCCAGCACCCTCGAGTATTGGTTTAACCCTGAGCGGACTTCGGTTCGCGCATTTTTTTGTCAGCACGGGTTTCCGATTGCTGGTACCAGCGGTAGAAACTGATGGCGAATGCGCCCATCAACACAACCATGCCCACCAATGCCATCATGGAACCGGCGAGGAGCTGGTCGTCGGCGGGTGACATCCAGGTGATGCGGGGCGCGTACTCGTAAGTGGGGTACAGGATGTCCTGTGAGAAGGTGATATAAACGAAGGCCGGTTTCATTCCGATGGTGACCGCCACGAAATAAAACATCTGGGTCGCATACTTGGCCGGGGGAAACTCGCTGGACGGGCTGCAGACCGGCCACCAGAGAAAGAGAGCCACGCCGTAAAAGGTGAAATGCTCGAGAATGTGAACATTTCGGTTCTGGAGCGCCCAATCATAGAGCATCGGCAGATGCCAGGCCTGGAGACCGACACAAAAAATGATCCCGCAAATCACGGGCCGGGTCAGGAAGCGGAGCAAGCCATGCAGCGGGACGTAGCCGGTGATCGGCCGGACCATCCAGGCGGGCAGTCCGAGCAGAAACAAAATCGCCGAGGGATAAATCATCAGTTGATGCTGCAGCATGTGCGCGCTGAGCAGAAACCGTTCGCCCGCCTGATCGAGCGGAGAGCCCACCGCGAGATAGAAAATCACCAGCGCGCCGTAGAACTTCAGCGCAGGGCGACGGGGATACGGCTCGGTTGGTCCGGCAAGCTTGGCGCGCCAAGGACCGGCGAGCACGGCATAAAGCCATCCGAGGAAGATGAGCCCTCCGATAAGAAAGGGTTCGTTGTGCCAATGGGTCCAGTCAATCATCTGTGCCTACGGATAGGAGAGCCGAAGTGAAATGGCCACAAAAAGCCGCGTCACAAAGGACGCGGCTGAAATCGACCGGGTTCGGACGGTTTAGCCTATGGCGATCCGGGCCATTTCCAGCGCAGCGGCACTCAGTGGCTTGGCGGCGGTAAACAGATGGAGCAAGGCCCACATGGTGAAGCCGCCCAGAATGAGTCCGATGAAAAAGAGGATCGTGCAGAACACCTTGTCCCAGCGCAGGTGCATGAAATAGAAGATGACGAACATGAACTTCACCGTCGAGAGCGTGGCGAGCGCGGTGAAAATGATCCAATGGGCGAGCGGCAGGTAGATCAGCACGATTTCGACGCCGGTAATGACGCCGAGAAGCATCGCGATCTGGACGTAAATATGGAGCTTGCTGGGTTCGGCGTGGCCGGAGGCGGAAGCGTGTTCAACGGGGGCGGACATGTGAGGATAAATGTTAGGGAATGACGCTTAGAGATACTCGATCAGATAAACAGCGGTGAAAATTACGATCCAAACGATATCGACGAAGTGCCAGTAAAGGCCGATCGCTTCCACATCGATGGCGTTGCGCTGGTCGAAATCAGGAGCGCCGCTGGTCTTGGCGAACCAGCCAAGAACCGCACCGGCGGCGGCGATGCCGACCAGCGTCAGGGTGTGGCTGCTGAGAAAGCTGCCGAAGCCTGATCCGTTTTCCAACATATCGAGGAAGCCGGGCACGAGGGAAATAAAGGACAGGCCCATCGCCGTGCAGACGGCGAGGACATGGATCAGAGTGAGACCAAGGTCGCCGGCGGTGCCGTGGCTGTTCGTCGGCTTGAAGGAGCGGACATACATCAGGCCGAGCAGCAGCACGCCGATGGCCACGTGGGTCCCATGAGTACCGGTGAGCGTGTAGAAGGTGGATCCGAAGAGGCTGTTCGACAGCGTCATCTTCTTCACGTGCACGAAGTGCGAGAACTCAAAGACCTGGCCGCCAAGGAAAATGCAGCCGAAGAACATCGTGCCGAGCAGCATGGTGCGCATGCTCTTCACCTGACCGCGCTGGATGGCGTTCACGGCAAGAGCCATGAGCAACGAGGACATCAGGAGGATGAACGTCGAGAAGGAGGTAAGCTCGATGTTGAAGACCTTCGTGGGCTCCGCATTGCCCGGAGGCGGGTTGAGGCGGTAGACCAGATGGGTCGAGATCAACGTGCCGAAGAACATGCAGTCCGAGGCAAGAAAGGCCCACCACAGGAGCTTCTTGTTGGGAATGCCCGTGCTGGTGGACGAGTCGTGATGATGATCGATGGAGCCGGCGGCGGCGTGACTGCTCATAGGGAAAGTGGCTGGAAATAATTAATGAGAGCGGGTGACGGTTTCGTTACCTTCGTCGTCGATGTGGATGTGGTAACCGCCCGGGCCTTCGAGCGACCAGAGATAGCAGCAGGTGAAGAGAATGATGCCGCCGGCGATGGCAAAGGGCAGGTGGGAGGCCGTGAGCGTGCTGCCGTTGAAAACGACGGGGGATTTCAACTGGATAAAATTGTACGTGCCGATGAAGAGGCCGATGCAGGCGAGGAAAGGATACCACGAGGAGTCGGGCATGTGGATGCCGCCGTGGGACGACTCGGCCTTAATGTGCTCGGTCTTCTCTTTGGCGATTTCGTCGGAGTGATTCTTTTCGTACCAATAGGCGTCGCGGGCATGAACGGTCGGGATGGCCTTGAAGTTGTATTCGGGCGGAGGCGAGGGGATCGACCATTCGAGCGTGCGGGCATCCCAAGGATCGTTGCCGCATTTTTCGCCCTTGAAGTAGGTGTAGATCAGCACGGCGAAATAGGTGAAGATGCCGATGCCGAGCAGATAGGCGCCGCAGGTCGCGATGAAGTTTCCTTCATTCCAGCCCATGTTGGCGTCGTACGTCCAGGTGCGGCGGGGCATGCCGTTCAAGCCGAGGAAATGCATCGGGAAGAACGTGACGTTGAAACCGACGAAGATGATCCAGAAGGAAAGCTTGCCCCAGAATTCCGGCACCAGGCGGCCGAAGAATTTCGGGAACCAGTAGTGAATGGCGGCGAGCAGCGCGAAGGTGGCGCCACCGATCAGCACGTAGTGGAAGTGGGCGATGACGAAATAGCTGTCCTGCTGCTGGGCGTCGGCCGGGGCCGCGGAGTGCATGATGCCGGAGAAACCACCGAGCATGAACATCCAGATGAAACCGAGGGCGAACATCATGGGCGTACGGGTGACGATCTGGCCGCCCCAGAGGGTGCCGATCCAGTTGAAGATCTTGACGCCGGTCGGAACGGCGATGGCCATGGTCGCAACAGAGAAAGCCGCCGTGGCGACGTTGCCGAGACCGGTGGTGAACATGTGATGGCTCCACACGCCGAAGCCGATGAAACCGATGGCGGCGCCCGAGAACACAATGATCGGATAGCCGAAGAGCGGCTTGCGCGAGAACGTCGGAAGGATTTCGGAGACGTAACCCATCGGAGGCAGAATCAGGATGTACACCTCGGGATGGCCGAACACCCAGAAGAGATGCTGCCAGAGGATGGGCTGGCCGCCGCCGGAAACTTCGAAGAAGTTGGTGCCGAAATTGCGGTCGAAGAGAACCTCAACCAGCGCGATGGCAATGGCGGGGAGAGCGAGAACCAGCAGGAAACTCGTGACGAGCGCCATCCAGCAGAACACCGGCAGACGCATCATCGTCAGGCCGGGTGCGCGCATGTTGATGATAGTCACGATAAAATTGAGCGACGCGACAATCGATGAGAGGCCGAGCACCTGCAGGCCCATGGCCCAGAGATCAGTCGAGAGCTTGGGCGTGAAAATCTTGGAGGTGAGCGGAGCGTAACCGAACCAACCCACGCCGGGGGCGCCGCCAAAGGCAACGTCCGCCGCATGGTTGACGTAGCTGAGCCAGCCAATGTTCAGCAAGATGGCCCCGACGACCCAGGCCCAGAGCGAAAAGGCGTTCAGACGGGGAAAGGCGACATCGCGCGCGCCAATCTGGATCGGAATCAGCAGATTGAAAAAGGCGGCGTTGAGCGGCATGACGGCGAGGAAGATCATCGTCGTCCCGTGCATCGTGAAGAGCTGATTATAGAACTGCGCACCGATGAAACGGTTGTTCGGTACGATCAGTTGGGTGCGGATCATCAGCGCCTCGAGGCCGCCGATCAGAAAGAAACAAATGGCAAAGCTGCCGTACATCATGCCGATCTTCTTGTGATCGACGGTGGTCAGCCAGCTGATGAGGCCGGTCTTCGCGGTGGGACGGGGGAGCAAGGTGATGTCCTTGGGGCCGGCGGCATGCGCTTTGTCGGTGTAGTGGGATTGTGCCAGTGCTTCTGCCATGAGAGGAAAGAGTAAAGGTGAAGGGATGCGGACGGGTGAGTGCGTGAAGCAGGTTTACTTCAGGCTCTGGAGATAGGCGACAATGTCGGCTATCTCATCATTGTTCAGGGTGAACTTTGCCTGGTGGGTATCCATATCGATATAACCGCCATTGTACATTTTGTTGCCGGGTTTGAAATAGTCCGGGCTGGTGATCCATTGCTGCATGCGCTCGGGAGAATTCTCCAACACGCCGGCGGCTATGGAGGAACGGGCGCCGACGTGGGTCAATTCAGGGCCGGCAACACCGACACCATCATGACCGCGAACGGTGTGGCAACTGATGCAGGTCTTGTCAGAAAAAAGCTTACGACCATGGGCAATCGCCGCGGAGTTTTCGCTGGCCGGGATAATTTGTTTGTTTTGCCAGGCAAGGAAAGGATTGGCGTCGAATTCCGGGGAGCCGGCCAGCGTGCTGTTCGGCCCGGTGTTGCGCATGCTGGCGAATTCCACCCGCAGCGGACCGGCATCGGCAACGCCCGAATTTGCGACAGTCCGGGCTCCTTGCTTCTGGTTGGCGAGCCAGGTGTCGTAAGCCGCCGGTTCCAGCGCGATGACGCGGAAGCGCATGACCGCATGGGAATCACCGCAATATTCGGCGCATTGGCCGTAATAATAGCCGGCCTTGTCGGCCTTGAACCAGACGAAGTTTGGGCGGTTCGGGATCATGTCCACTTTGCCGGCGAGCTTCGGAATCCAGAAACTGTGAATCACGTCGACGGTGCGTAAATAAACCCGCACCGGTTTGCCGGCGGGCACCACCAATTCGTTGGCTGTGGCGAGAGTGGCTCCGTCGGTGCCATCGGGCATTTTCACCGCCTGATTGTTGTACTCGAATTTGAACCACCATTGGTAGCCGGTGGCGGTGACTTCCATGGCGTTGGCTTTTTCCTCCTCGGGGACATCGTGCGTGAACCAAATGCCTTTGAGGGTCGGGACGGCGATGATGACGAGAAGGGCGACAGAGGCAACGATCAGGCCCATTTCGATAAACGGATTGCCGTGGCCCTGTTCCGGCGGGGCGACCTTCTCACCGTTGCCGGGTTTGGCGCGGAACTTGATCTGGGCATAGGCCAGAATTGCCCCGACCACGACAAAGATGAAAGTAGTCACCTTTACCGTAACCATGAACAGATCCCATTGGGATGCGGCCACGGGACCGGCAGTCACATAGGTGGATTGCGGGCCGCTCAGGTTGAAATACTCGGCGAATTTGCAGCCGGAAAGCAGGGCGAGGGAAACACCACCAAGCCCCAGTGTGGCAAGGCGGGTGATTTTTCGGTAATCGAAGCGTGTGCGGATCATCGGGTGTTACGTAGGAGTCAACAGCATGTGGCAGTTGGCAGGAGAATGCGTGAGAGTTTGGAATATATCGGGCATTTCAACCGCAAAAAAAGGGAACTTTTCGTTGGTATCATCATATTACACGGGCTGATCCGGTGTATTGCACATGAAAAGCTTCCGCGTGAACTAAATTATGTTGCGGCATTGATTGTCGTGGGCACATCTGCGTAGTTTTCCAAACTATGAAGACCAAAATTTCCCTCTTTCTCATTGTTGGTGTACTGTTGCTGGCGGGTTGCGGCAAAAGCGACAATTCTTCCGGCAGTGCTCCGGCCGCTGCTGCAGCTCCAGTTGCTTCTGCCGTTGTTGCGGTGGAACTCACCGCCAATGACAGCATGAAGTTTAATCTGACCCGGATTGAAGCCAATGTGGGTCAGGAAGTTAAGGTCACATTTACCAACGCCGGCACCTTGCCGAAGACGGTCATGGGGCACAATTTCGTGGTGCTGCAAAAGGGTGTGGATCCGAAGGCATTTTCCGATGCGGCCGTGACCGCAATGGCCACTGATTACATTCCTGCCTCATTGGCCGAGAAAATAATTGCCCACACGAAATTGCTGGGAGCGAAGCAAAGCGATGAGATTTCCTTCGAACTGACTGAAGCCGGCGAGTATCCCTTCCTGTGCACCTTTCCCGGGCATTTTGCCACCGGGATGAAGGGTGTGATTGTGGTCAAGTGAGATCAAAATCGGCGACGGGCGGTAACCCCGGTCGTTCTTCTGTGGCTTTCAGCCGGGCTGTGCGCCCGGCTTTTTCATGCGGGCACAGCTTCTGCATTTTGCGAGAGGGTCGAAAACCGGAAGCGATCCTACAGCAGCGGGGCAATCAGGCGGCTGAGTTCCTCGGCCACGGCGGTGGTGATCCGGCGATGTGCCGGCTGGGCGGGCATCGGTTTGGACTGGGCGAAAACTTCCTGTGCCCATTGCGCAAGTGCGGCGGCCTCAGTCGGGGAATACGTCACCATACCGACTTCGAAATTCACAAACAGGCTCCGCATGTCCATGTTGGCCGAGCCCATCAGTCCGGTCTGTTCGTCCACGAGCAGCATTTTGGCGTGGTTCATGCCGGCATGATAGAAAAGAATTTTTGCGCCGGCCGCTTGGAGTTCGCGCAGATGGTGACGGCGGGCCAGATCGGTGATCGGATGATTGGAACGGGCGGGGACCACAATGCGGACATCGATGCCCGCGCGCGCCTGAACGGCAAGAGAGCGGTACAGAACCTCGTCGGGAATGAAGTAAGGCGTGACAATCCAGATGCTGCGCTGGGCCTGTTGTACGAGGGAAAGAATGCCTTCGTACAGCGGATCGCCTTCCACATCGGGACCGCTGGCCACGATCTGGACTTCGCTGTCGCCGACCGATGCGGGTGTGGTGGCGGGCAGTTCGGCGTGGAGCTGGTCGATTGATTGCCTGCTGGCAAAGGCCCAGTCGGCGATAAAAACTTCGTTGAGGAGAGCGGCGGACGGGCCCTCGACAATGGCGCCGAAATCGCGCCAGCGGCGTTTGAGCGGGGCGGCGCCCATGTATTCGAGCGCGAGATTGCGGCCACCCAGTGCCGCCACCTGATTGTCAAAGATGGCGATTTTCCGGTGATTGCGGAGATTGGCCGAGCCGCGGGTTTGCAACGGGAGCACGGGCATGAAGGTCACCACTTCACCGCCGGCCTGGCGGAGCGGATCGCAAAAACTGCCGCTGCTGGTGAAACACCCGAGAGCATCGAGCAGCAGGCGCACCTTGACGCCTTCCCGGGCGCGCTGCGCGAGGAGTTTGATGATGCGCCGGCCCGTGACGTCACGGGCGAGAATGAAAGTCATCAGGTGAATCGTATGCTTGGCGTGGCAGATGCCATACTCGAGCCGCTCGAATGCCTCTTCGCCGGTGCTGATGAATTGAATGCGATTGCCGGTCAGGGGCGGGCTGGCGCCGTTAAGCATCAACACCCGGGAAGTGGCGCTTTCGGCCGCCGCCGAGGGAACGGTGCCGGGAACAATCGGGCAAAGGCGGGCCTTGCGGGCGGCCAATTGGCGGATTTTGCGGCCGCCGAGCAGCAAATAAAGCGGCACGCCCACGTAGGGGATGAACGCGATGGCGAGGAGCCAGGCAAAGGTGTTGCTGGGCTGGCGGCGTTCGCTGATGAGACGGGCGATCGCCAGAAAAGCCAGCAGGAAGCCCACGACCGTGAGCAGGTGCGGCACCACGCCATTGAGAAACGGATGTTCTGTGAGCGCCTGATAGGCGTTTTGTAACCACTCTTGCACGGCGCCGAGTTTTGCGGGATCGCGACGCATTGCAAGATATGCATACCCTTGTGCAAGTTCGGCGAAGCCGGGCCGGCATACTGCATCTATAGTAGGCCAATGATCAAGTCCCTCGCACCCGTTCAGACAACCCTTGATGCCAATGAGGCGGTCGCCTCGGTCGCCTATCGGGTGAGCGAATTTTTTGCCATCTATCCCATCACGCCCTCATCGCCCATGGGCGAATGGGTTGATGAATGGTCCGCCAAACGGAAAACCAATCTCTGGGGGCATGTGCCGGAGGTGGTCGAAATGCAGTCGGAGGGCGGGGCGGCGGGCGCCTTGCACGGGGCCTTGCAGGCGGGCGCGCAGGCCTGCTCGTTCACCGCCTCGCAAGGATTGCTGCTGATGATTCCGAATCTCTACAAGATCGCGGGGGAACTGCATCCCTTCGTGCTGCATGTGACCGCGCGGACCCTGGCGACGCATGCGCTTTCGATTTTTGGCGATCACTCCGATGTGATGGCCTGCCGGCAAACGGGCGCCGCGCTGCTCTGCTCGAACTCGGTGCAGGAAGCGCAGGATTTCGCGGCCATCGCCCATGCGGCGACGTTGAAGACCCGCGTGCCTTTCCTGCATTTCTTCGACGGCTTTCGCACTTCGCACGAGGTGCAGAAAATCACCCGTCTGGAGGATGACGATCTGGCGGCCATGATTGACGAAGCCAAGGTGGCGGCGCACCGGCGCAACGGACTTTCCCCGGACCATCCGTCCATTCGTGGCACAGCCCAGAATCCTGATGTGTTTTTCCAGGCGCGCGAAGCCAGCAATCGTTTCCACGACATGGTGCCGGAAGTGGTGCAGGCGTTGTTCGATGATTTCGGCGACCGCACCGGACGAAAGTATCACCTCTATGACTACGCCGGCCATCCCCAGGCGGATCGCGTGGTCATCATCATGGGCTCGGGAGCCGAGACCGTGGAGGAAACCTCCGCCTGGTTGAATGCCCGGGGCGAACGCACGGGTGTGCTCACGGTTCGCCTCTATCGGCCGTTCGAAGCGAAGGCCCTGCTCGCTGCGCTGCCCTTGTCCGTGAAGAAAATCGCCGTGCTCGATCGCACCAAGGAACCCGGCGCACTGGCCGAGCCGTTGTTTCTCGATGTGGCGACGGCTCTGTTTGAGAGCGAACGCAACGGCCAGATCAAACTCATCGGCGGCCGCTACGGATTGGGCTCAAAGGAATTCACTCCGGCGATGGCCAGGGCGGTTTATGCCGAACTGGAAAAAGCTGCGCCGAAGCGGCGTTTCACCGTCGGGATCAACGATGATCTCACCCACCTCTCGCTCGCGACGGAAGAGGGGTTCGATATCGAGAGCCCGGATACGCGCCGGGCGGTTTTCTACGGACTGGGCGCGGACGGCACGGTGGGCGCGAACAAAAATTCGATCAAAATCATCGGCGAAGGCACCGATCTGTTCGCCCAGGGATATTTTGTCTACGACTCGAAGAAGAGCGGGGCGATGACGGTGTCGCATCTGCGTTTCGGTCCGCAACCGATCCGGGCGCCGTACCTGATTTCGAAGGCGGGTTTCGTGGCGGTGCACCACTTCCCGTTCATCGAACGGCTCGACGTGCTCGCGCAGGCGGCGCCGGGCGCGACCCTGCTGCTCAATGTGGCCACACCGCCGGACAAAGTCTGGGAGCGTTTGCCAGCGGAGATCCAGGAGCGGATCATCGCGCTCAAGCTTCAGGTCTATGTCATCGATGCCGTGTCGGTGGCGCGGGCTACGGGTATGGGCGGACAGATCAACACCATCATGCAGACGTGTTTCTTCGCCCTCGCAAAGGTGCTGCCGCGCGAAGAGGCGATTGTGGCCATCAAGGATGCCATCAAGAAAACGTATCTGAAGAAAGGCGAGGCCGTGGTGGCGAAGAATTGGGCGGCGGTGGACGCCGCTTTGGCCGGAATGCATGCGATGGTGGTGCCGGCGACTGTCACGGCCACCTTGCGCCGGCCACCCTATGTTCCCGTGAATGCGCCGGAATTTGTCCAGCGCGTGACGGCAAAGATGCTGGCGGGGCAGGGCGACGAATTGCCGGTGAGCGCCTTCATCCCCGACGGCACGTGGCCGGTGGCGACGACGCGCTGGGAGAAGCGCAACATCGCGCAGGAAATTCCCGTGTGGGACGCCAGCCTTTGCATTCAGTGCAACAAGTGCGTTATGGTGTGCCCGCATGCGGCCATCCGGGTTTCGGCCTATCCGCTCGATGCACTTCGCGATGTACCGGCAACCTTCAGGCACACCAAGCTGCGCAGCGCCGAGGTGCCGAATCACGCCTATACGATCCAAGTGGCGGCGGAAGATTGCACCGGTTGCACGCTGTGCCAAAAAGTGTGCCCGGCGCGCGACAAGAGCGAGCTGAAGCGCAAGGCGCTCATGATGGCTCCGGCACAGCCGTTGGTCGAAGCCGAGGCGCTCAACTACGATTATTTCCTGAAGCTCCCTCCGCCGCCGGTCGCGTTGCTGCAGGATACGGTGAAGGGCACGCAGTTCCGCCAGCCGTTGATTGAATTCTCCGGGGCCTGTGCCGGTTGCGGCGAGACACCCTATCTGAAATTGCTCACGCAGCTCTACGGCGACCGGTTGATCATGGCCAACGCCACCGGCTGCTCCTCCATCTACGGGGGAAATCTGCCGACCACGCCGTATTGCACCGATCACAATGGCCGCGGACCGGCCTGGTCGAATTCCCTGTTCGAGGACAATGCCGAATACGGCCTGGGCCTGCGTGCCGGGGTGGATCAGCTCGAAGAACAGGCCGCACGTTTGCTGGACGAACTCGCTCCGCAATTACCGGCCGAACTTGTCGCTGTCATCCGCACCACCAACCAGGGCAACGACGCCGGAATAGCGATCGTGCGGAAAGGCGTGGAGGAGCTGAAAAAACTTCTGCCCGCCATCGGCGACGGACGCGCGACGGTCCTGCGGCAGCTCGCGGATTATCTGGTGCGCAAAACTGTCTGGATCATCGGCGGCGACGGCTGGGCTTACGACATCGGTTTTGGCGGCCTCGACCATGTGCTCGCGAGCGGACGCAAGGTGAACATCCTTGTGCTCGACACGGAGGTGTATTCCAACACCGGCGGGCAAAAATCCAAGGCTACCCCGCTGGGTGCCGTGGCCAAGTTCAGTGCGGCCGGCAAGGACACGGACAAAAAGGATCTCGCGCTGATGGCGATGCACTATGCCGGAGTCTATGTGGCCCGCGTGGCATTTGGCGGAAAAGACAGCCAGACGGTGCAGGCGTTCGTCGAGGCGGAAGCGCATCCGGGGCCGTCGCTGATCATAGCGTACTCGCATTGCATCGCGCACGGTTATGCGCTCTCCCAAGGGCTCGAGCAGCAGAAGCTCGCGGTCGATACCGGCTACTGGCCGCTGCTCCGGCATAATCCGGCGCGCCTGGGCCAGGGACTGGCGGCGACGGTGATGGATTCTCCGCCACCGAGACAGCCGCTCAGCACCTATACGCGCAATGAGCTGCGATTCCAAATGCTGCACAAATCCGATCCGGATCGCGCCGCGCAGTTGGCCCAACGGGCGCAGCAGGCCGTGGATGACCGGCAGGTCACCTATCGCTATCTGGCCGGTCAGATCGGGACGGTTCCGACACCGGACGCGCCTCCACTCAAACAGGAGAAAACACCATGAACCTCACGACGAATTATCTCGGTTTGAAACTGAAAAACCCCCTGATGCCGGGCGCATCGCCCCTCTCCGACCATATCGACAACATCAGGCGTTTCGAAGACGCGGGAGCCGCAGCCATCGTTTTGCATTCGTTGTTTGCCGAGCAGATCGAACGCCGGGAGCAGATGATGGCGCGGCATATCGCGCGGTGGAACGACAGCTTTGCCGAGGCCACCACGCTTTTTCCCGAACAGGATGAGTACAGCACGGTACCTTCGGAATACCTCGAGCATATCGCGAAAATAAAGGCGGCGACCCGGTTGCCCGTGATCGCGTCCTTGAACGGCACCCACATCGGCTCATGGGCGTATTATGCGCAATATATCGAGCAAGCCGGAGCCGATGCGTTGGAGTTAAATACCTATTTCATGGCCACGTTGTGTGATATCCCGGGCAGCGAGATCGAGGAGCGGGTGCTGGAAATCGCCCGCGCCGTGCGTCAGTCCGTGAAAATTCCGGTCGCGGTCAAATTATCGCCGTTTTATTCCTCGGTGGCGCATCTGGCCGGCTGCCTGGAAAAGGCAAAGATCGACGGACTGGTGTTGTTCAACCGTTTTTTCCAACCGGAAATCGATGTGGAAACCCTGGAAGTCAGTCCGCGGTTGGATCTGTCCAATCAGGAGGATCTGCGGGTGCGGCTGCGCTGGCTGGGTATGTTGCGCGATCAGGTGAAACTGAGCCTGGGTTGCAGCGGCGGCGTGCATGCGCCCGAGGATGTGGTGCGTGCTTTGCTGGCCGGCGCGGATGCCGTGCAGGTTGTGTCGGTCTTGCTGAAAAAAGGGCCCGGCCATATCGCGAATTTGCTGGCGGGACTCACATCGTGGATGGAAGAGCACGAGTATGAATCGGTGAAGGAAATCCGCGGCGCCCTGAGCCTGCACAACTGTCCGGATGCCGAGGCCTACGAAAGAGGAAACTACCTGCGTACGCTCCAGCTTTGGAAAGAATAACTTCAGCCAATTTGGTCGTCTTGCCAGGTTTGTCGTCAGTTGCGTGGAATTGACGGCAGGCCTGGTGGGGCGGCCTTTTTTGCGTCTATGGGTTGGATTTCCACTGTCATCTGGCATTCTCACAGAATGCTTTCGCTTACCGTGCCGGGAGGACGTTTCCCGGTGTTTCTGACCGCTTGAAAGTGGTGGTGGAAGCCGGATTCGAACCAGCGAACTGCAGAGCAGAATTGATTTACAGTCAACGTCCTTTAGCCACTTGGATATTCCACCAGCGCCAAATGAAGTGTCAAGGTATGGGGGCGATTTCGTCTTTGCCAAGCGGTTTTTTAAAAATCTGCCGGATGCTCTCAAAGCATGCCGGCCTGCCGGAAACTGTAGTAGCCCAGACCGCGGGGATCGGCCTGAATCCGCCCGAGGATCACATGATCGTGCAGGTGGATATCGACCGCCTTGGCGGCCTCGCGGAGCTGGCGTGTGATCTGGAGATCGGCGCTGCTGGGAGCGGGATCGCCGCTGGGGTGATTATGCACGCAAATGACCGCGGTGGCGCCCTGGCGGATGGCTTCGCGGAAAACCTCGCGCGGATGGGAGAGCGTGTTCGTCGCGGTGCCGGAGGTGATCTCGACCTGCTTGAGCAGGCGATTCTTGCGGTTGAGGCAGAGCACCCAGAATTTTTCGATCTCAAGCCCGGCCAGTACGGCGGCAAAATGCGCGAGCACCTCCGCAGGTTTTTCGAAAGCCCGTTCCGCAGGCTGCTGTTGCCCGAGCACCCGACGGGCAACTTCCATCACGGCGATCAACTGCAGCGCCTTCACGCGACCGATGCCTTTCAGCCGCCGGAAATCCTCCTGCGTCCATGCAATCAGTCGGGCAAGTGAACCGGCCTCGGTGATCAGCCGCTGCGCGACGGCTAGGACATTGTGTCCTTTGCTGCCGCTGCGCAGAAGCATGGCCAGCAGCTCCGTGTCGCTCAGGGCGGCCGCGCCGTGTTTTTCGAGGCGCTCCTGCGGGCGTTCGCCGACGGCGAGATCTTTGACACGCAGTGGCTGGTAGTTGTCGTCGCTCATGGGCTGGGGGTTTTACCGCCGGCCCGCGAGTGTTGATGGACTTAAAAGTGTTTCACGTAGCCGGTGCGGCGCAATTTTTCCAGCCAGCGCTCTTCCGCCTCGCTGGAAGCCTGCTGGACCAGCATGCGCTCCACCTGCGGACGCACTTCATCGAGCGGCAGCACCCCGGCGTGTTTGCGCTCCTCGACATACAGGAGAAAGCCCCCGTCAGGCATGATGATGGCGTCGCTGTACTGCCCCTTTTCAAGATTGGCACACGCATCGGCGAACTCCTTGACGAGGTCCGAACGGCGCATCCAGCCGAGGTCGCCGCCTTTGGTGCGGCTGGGATGTTTGCTGTGCTGACGGGCAAGATCGGTGAAATTGGCTCCGGCCTTCAGCTGTTTGAGAACATCCTCGGTCTTGGCCCGCAAGGTTGCGTCGGTATCGTCGCTCTCGCGGCTGATCTGGATGATGCGCAGGTGGGACGAATCCTCCTGATAAAAGCGTTCTTTGTTTTCCTTGTAAAAGCTCTCGATCTTGACCGGGCTGACCGTGGTGGCGGACCGGCGTTTCTGCTGGCGCATGTAATTGTAGACGATTTCCTCCTCCGTTTCCTTGCGGAAATCTTTCTGGGAGATGCCGCGGGAACGCAGGTACGCGAGATATTTGCTGCGATCGCCATCATACTGGTTGGCGATGATCTCGGAGATCTCATTGTCGACGACGTGGGAAGGAATTTTATGGTTCTCGTCCTTGTAGAATTCTTTCACAATCAGCACGCGGTCGATCAGTTCCTGCACAATGCTGTCCTGCAGTTGCTGGACCTTTTCATTGAATTCCCGTTCATTGTGGCTGTCCTTCTGCACCTGCTCGATCAGCGGCGCGATCTCGCGGCGGATGTCGTCCACCGTGATGATTTTCCCCTCGGCGATCGCCGCAATTCCGTTGGCGAAACGCATATTAAGCCCGTCGTCAATCTTGGCCAGAACGGGCGCTTCCGGCTGGGCTCCAAAAGAGAACAACGCCGTGCCGGCGAGAATCAGGGTGAAAAGTGGTGCGGACAGGAAACGGTGGTGACTCATGTAGTGGGCAGATTCTGGAGAAAAACAGTTATTTCCCGCAACCTTGCAAGGGGGCTGGATGCGGTCAAGCGGGGAAAGCGATGGCTGAGCTGGATAAAATCATCATGTCGGCCGGAATTGCGGAGGCATTTCAACCGGGCTCCGTCGCTTTCGACGGTCAGCAGGCCTTTTTGTTCCGAGCGCACCCGGATTTCCGTGACCAAAAGCAGCGCCCTGACTTCGTCGCCAAATTTCCCGAACCGGTCCCGCAATTCCCCTTCGAGGGCCTTCACTTGGGCCGGATTCTCCGCCAGGGCCAGTTTGCGATAAAAATCGATCCGCAGCCGGGCTTCGCCGATGTAGGTGGCGGGCAACCGGGCCTGGATTTTTTCGATGGTGCCTTCGGAGCGCTCGGCCTGCCGGAGCGCCGTAAAACTGTCCACGGCCTGCACCCGCTCGCCCGCCACACCTTCGCCCACAAAAACGAAGTCCATCTTCACGTTGGCCCGGACCGCCGCCGCATGTTTGTCGCCCTTCAACCGGGCCACACTTTGCCGCAAGAGCTGGCAATAAAGCTCAAAGCCCACTCCCACGATGTGACCGCTCTGCTCCGCCCCGAGGAGATTGCCCGCGCCACGGAGTTCGAGGTCGCGCATGGCGATGCGGAAACCCGCGCCCAGTTGGTTGTGCTGGCGGATCGCCCCAAGCCGCTGGCGGGCGATATCAATCACCCGCGCGTGCCGGTGCAGGAGCAGGTAGGCATACGCCTGATGCTTGAACCGTCCCACACGGCCGCGCAACTGGTAGAGCTGCGACAGACCGAACCGGTCCGCCCCTTCGATGATGATCGTGTTGCAATTGGGGATATCCAGACCGCTCTCGATGATCGTGGTGCAGACGAGAACATGATGCTTGCCCGCCACAAAATCTGTCATCACGCGTTCCAGTTCGACGTCCTCCATCTGCCCATGCCCGGTGCCAATATTCAGATCAGGCAGCAGCCCGGCCAGTCGGGCCGCCACGAGGTCGATGCTCTGCACCCGGTTGTGCAGATAGAAAACCTGACCGCCGCGTTTCACCTCATGGCGGATCGCCTCGACCACCAATTTTTCGTCGTAGCTCTTGACAATGGTCTGGATCGGGAGCCGGTTGACGGGTGCCGTCTCGATCGTGCTCAGATCGCGCGCGCCGGTGAGCGCGAGGTAAAGCGTGCGCGGAATCGGCGTGGCGCTCATCGACAGCATGTCCACATGCGCCCGCCAGCGCTTGAAGACTTCCTTGTGCTTCACGCCAAAGCGCTGCTCCTCGTCGATCACGACCAGCCCGAGGTCCTTGAAATGCACGTCGGCCTGGAGCAGCCGGTGTGTGCCGATAAGAATGTCCACCTTGCCGGCGGTCAGGGCGTCGAGAATTTCTCCTTGTTCCTTTTTCGTGCGAAACCGGCTGACCATTTCCACCGCGACCGGATAGCCGGCCATGCGCTCGCGAAAAGTGTTCAGGTGTTGCTGCGCCAGCACCGTCGTCGGCACGAGCAACGCCACCTGCTTGCCGCCCATGACCGCCTTGAACGCCGCGCGGATCGCCACCTCGGTTTTTCCGAAACCCACGTCGCCGCAGATCAACCGGTCCATCGGGCGCGTGCGCTCCATGTCCGTTTTGGTTTCGACAATCGCCTTGGCCTGGTCGCGCGTTTCGGTGAAGGGGAACGCCGCCTCGAATTCCTTTTGCCACGTCGTATCGGCGCCGAATTCGTGGCCCGGCTGCGCCTCGCGCTTGGCCTGGATTTGCAACAATTCCGCCGCCAGATCGAGCGTCGCCCGTTCCGCCGCCGCCCGGGCTTTTTCCCAGCGACCCGAACCAACCCGACCGAGCTGCGGCTTCGCCTTTGAAAGTCCGACGTAGCGGCTGATCAGGTGCGACTCCTGCAATGGCACATGCAGCGTCACCTTGTCGTCGAACTCCAGGGAGATGACCTCACGCGTGCCGTCACGGGTCTCGATTTTTGTCAACCCGCGGTAGACGGCCACGCCGTGCGAGAGGTGCACCACCATGTCGCCCTCGGCCAGTTCCGAGAAATCCAGCAACTGATCAACCGCCGAAGGTGTCACAAGTGCGCGTTTGCCCACGCTGCGCCTCTGCCGCTTCCGCCCAAAAATTTCCGTCTCGGTGACGACGATAATGCCTTGAGGTAGGGCTGGACCGCTGGGACCACCGCGTATTGGTTCCGGCGCGCCCAGCGGTCGCGCCCTACCTTCCCGAAACGTCACCTTGAACCCTTGGTTCACCGTGCCGCGCACAAAACGCGGTTTCAGCTTTTTCAGCTTCGCTTCTTCCTCCAGCAACTCACGGATGCGTTGCTCCTCGCCGTCCTTCGAAACAATAAAATCCACCGTGAAGCCTTCGTTTTTCCAGACGACAATCTTTTCGAAGAACTCCCGGCGCGCCGCATCTTCTGCCAGCAGCCGCTCGTGGGCGAGCTGATCTTGCTCCGGATTAGCGCGATGGTGAGCGAGTGATTCGGTGTCCCAAGTCTGTTCGTCAGCGGTGCCGTCGAACAGCTTGCTGGCCAGATCGAGATCGCCGAGGCCGAAAAGCCGGGCGCAATTAGCGAAGAGCCGTGCGATCGAAGGTAGGGCGGGACCGCTGGGCCCGCCGTCCGGTGTAAGCAAATCAATTGCTTCCTCCACCGCTTTGGGTTCGACCAATGCGATGTGTGTCCGTGGGTTTAGATAATCGAAAAGAGAAGCCGACGCGCCCTTGGTATGCAGTTGCGGCGCGGCGGTCAGAGTAATGCGTTCCACTGATTCACCTGAACGCTGCGTGATCGGATCAAGCGTGCGGATGTCCTCGATCGTATCGCCAAAGAAATCCAGCCGGTAAGGGTGGTGTGCGGTGATCGGATACACATCCACAATGCCGCCGCGTACGGCATACTGGCCCGGCCCTTCGCAAACCGCCTCGCTGTCGTAGTCGAACGATCGCAGCAACTCGAGCAGCCCTTGAAACGGCTGCGCCGCGCCCTTGATGAGCACTGATTCGCGATTGGAAAAATCCTCCGGCGGCGGCACCGGCTGCAGCAGGGCGCCCGGCGTTGTGATAATCAGAAGCGGATCGGGTGCGCTGACGGCTTGGCGCCGACCGCGTAGCCTGCTCAGTACTGCGAGACGATCACTCGCCGCGTTGAACGCCTCGCGCATATCCCGGCTGTCGGCCTGCGACTCGGGAAAGCTCAGGATCTCCAGCGAAGTTTTATGCCCGAGCGTCGAATGGAAGAGCGCGATATCTTCACCGAGCGAATCGACCTGTTTGGCTTCCTCGATCAACACGAGCCAGACAGGAGCCGGATGCTCATGGACAAGCTTGGCAAGTGAGTATGGTTGGGCCGCCGGACAAACGCCGGTTATCTTGGTACGGACTGGCTGAGCATCAGAACCCATCGGGCTGAAGAGTCATTCCACCCGGTGTGCGGTGATTAATCCATAGAATAATTCAGGGAGTGGCGCAGGCGTCTCTGCCTGCCGTGTTTTTCCGGCGGTTGCGAGCGCTTCTTCATCCACCGGCACAGAGGCATTATGGCTACTCCGAGCCGGCCTTTCACCGAAAATCATTGCAAATTTTTTTCGACGAAATGTTTGTCAATTGGTCAACGCAGCCCCCTCGATTGGCCCGACGCAAAAGGAATTTGTCAGCAGCACACTCGGGGAGTGAGAGACACCATGAAAAAATTATTTGCCATCGTGATTTCCTGTTGGAGTTGTCTATTTTGGTGCGGTTGCTCACTGAGCAATTCTGAAAAAGCTCCCAGAGTTTGCATTAGTGCGACTGTAGTGAGTTTTGGACAATTAACTAAACGAAGTAAAAGCACTCATTTTGATTTTGTGCAAATAATGGCTGCCTGGGAAATCAAATTTAAAATAAAAGCTGTGTTTGATGAGAACGGTTGGCATTCGCCTTCTAAGGATGAATATCTGCATGTGGCTGTCCGAGATCCTGCAGGTCAATTTTCGCTATTCACAGACGAGCCACTACCGAATCAAATATATTTGATTGTTGATAGAGATACCCGGTCGAATCTGATCAACGGAATATATCAGGCGCCACCGGATATGGTTCCGGTTGGGGTGCCGGTTACGGATGCAGCACACCGGTAACGCGAAAACGGGACAGCCGAAGATGTAGTCTTGATTTTCTTTTCAGGACCACTTTGTCGGCGGGACACGGCGATCGTCCTATAGCACAAACGTCTCCAGCGCGGCGCGGGCTGCCGCTTCTTCGGCGATCTTTTTTGAGGTGCCGCGGCCGCTGCCCAGCTTCTGGTCGTTGAGATGCACGGCGACCTCATACTCGCGGGCGTGGCGCGGGCCGGTGGCGTTGACCACCTCGTAGCGCAGAGCCGTGTTGCCGTGTTTGGGCTGGATCATTTCCTGCAGCCGGCCCTTGGGATTCTCGGCGTCTTCCAACAAGGCGAGCCGCTCGGTGAGCGAGCCGTACCATTTCAGAATCACCGCCTCGACGGTGGGCAGATCGCTGTCCTGGAAAATGGCGCCGACGATGGCCTCGATGGCATCCTCGAGAATGGATGCGCGCTGGCGGCCGCCGGCAAGGCTCTCGCTCTTGCTGAGCAGCAGGCCGGCATCCACGCCGAGATCGAGCGCGAGCTGGGTGAGAAATCCGCCCTTGGAAAGCACCGCGCGGCGGCGGCTGAGCACGCCTTCGCGCTCGGCGGGAAATTCGGCGTAGAGCGCGTTGGTGAGCACGAAATGCAGCACGGAGTCGCCGAGAAACTCGAGACGCTGGTTGTGCGCCTTGGTGGCCGGATGATCCTGCAAATAGGAGGGGTGGGTGAGCGCTTCGAGCAGCCGCGAGGGCTGGCGGAATTTATAGCCAAGGCGCTTTTGCAGCGCGATGAGAACGGTGGCGGAAGTCATGGGTCAGGAACTGGCGCTGGAGTAACGGCGGAGGCCGCGATGGAAAATGAAGACGGTGAGCGTGAACCAGATGGCGGTGATGCCGAGCAACCAGCCGACAACCTGAAAATCGAAACCGCGCAGCAATACGCTGGCGGGGGCGTTGGTGACAACGACGACCGGCAAAATCCAGACGAAGGCGATGTTGGCCAGACCATGGAAAGCCTGTCGGGGCAGACGGGAAAATTCACTGAGCGTGAAATAGCTGCCTTCGATCCCTTGGGCGCTCGTGATCCAGAAAGCCGGCGTGATGCACAGGACCAGCATGCTGTAGTGGATGATGACTCCGCAGACCACGAGCAGCGCGTAGAGGGCGATTTGGGCGAAGCCGGGATGGAGGCCGAGCTTATTCGCGGAGTAGATGACGACCGTCAAGGCGACGAGGGAATTGATCATGCTGTCCGGGTCGATCTTTCGCGTCGTGGCCATGAACATGACATTGCCTGGCTGGGCGAGAAAAAAGTCGAAGTTGCCGCTGCGGATGTTGCGACCCATTTCAAAAATGCTGCTCCAGAAAAAACCCATCAGGAAACGCTGGATCAGCATGGAGGTGCCGACGAGGAGCAGCATCTGGTATTTGGTCCAGCCGGCGACAGAGTCGGTGTGCTGATAGATGACGGAAACCATCAGGATATTGACGGTCATCCAAAACAGCTCGACGAGCGCCCAGACAAGAAAGTCGCCGCGAAACATCAGCATCCGCGCGATGGAATAACGGGCGGAGGTGAGCCAGATACGGAGGTAATGGTTGAAGTTGTACATGGCTTTAGCCTCCAACGGCGGTGTGCAGGCGCAGGCCGCGCCGCCAGAGCATCTGTCCGATGCCCAGAATAATCACGACCCAGCAAGCCTGAATGCCAAGCCCGCGGATGATGGCGGATTGGTCGTTCAGGCGACCAGTGAAAATCGCGACGGGAAAATACATTTGGTAGTAGTAGGGCAGGAATTGGGATATCCGGAAGAGCCAGGCGGGCAAGAGATCCAGCGGGAAAATCTGTCCGCCCAGCACCGACTCCAAGGCCATCGAGAGAATTACGAAGCCCTGAATTTCGAGAAACCAAAAGCTGAGGAGGCCGAAACAATACGCGATCCCGAACTGGATCAGCGCTGACATGAACAGCGCAGGTACGCCCACCGCCACCCGCCACAGATCGGCAGGCATTGTCATGTAATTTCTCAGCAGCGGATATGTGACCAGCAAGGGCACCAAAATCAGCAGGCCGGTGACCAATCGGGCGGACAGGTAGATACTGAAGCGGTAGCTGAAATAGTTGATCGGCTTGAGCAGGAACTGATTGATCAGCCCATTGCGGATATCCTCACTGATCTGGTAGTCCTCATTAAACGCGCCGACCATGAACTGCACCACGATCAGCGCGATGAAATAGGTGAAGGTCTGGGAAAAGCTGAAGCCGCCGATGCTGGCATTGCCGCTGTAGGCGGCGCCCCACAGGATGAACACCACGATGAGGTGGAAAAAGGAGAAAAAACCGCGGATGGCGAAGTTCGCCCGGTACACCAGATTGCTTTGCAAACCGACATTGAAGACGGCGCGGTATTTGTTGAGTGCGGCAAGCATGGGTGAAGAAAGCCAGTAGTGAGCATCAGCCCGTTAAAAGCGCAAGCGGTGTGTGACTCAAAATCATCGCCGGGAATTTGCTGAAGATTGCATGCAGACTGTGCGAACTCTGGACAAGAGTGGTCGTCTCCGATTGATTCGGATCATGGCTTCTTCCTTTTCGTTTGTGACGGCCAATTTTGTGGCCCGGCAGATTGGCTATCGGATGACCCGTTGGATGGAGGGGGATAATACGACCAACGCCTGGTTTGCCCCGCTGGAAACTTTCTCCGACCGCTTTGAGTCGATGCTGCTGGAGGTCAAGGCGCTGGGGTTTGCCTCGATCGATCTCTGGGCAGCCCACCTGCATTTCCGCTGGGCCACCCTGCAACATGTGGAGACAGCCCGGACGCTGCTCGCGAAACATGGTCTGGTTGTCCGCAGTTATGCCGCGTGGGTGCCGGGAGATGTGAGCGACCTGCATGCGGCCTGTCGCTTGTGCGCGGCGCTGGATATTCCGATCATTGCGGGGCACATTGAATTGGTGGCGAGGGATCGCGCCGCGGCCGTGGCGGTCCTCCGCGAACACGGCGTGGCCTACGCGATTGAAAATCACCAGGAAAAAAGCATCGCCGAGATCCGCGCGCGACTGGGTGAAGGCGACGAGGATGTCGTCGGCGTGGCCTTGGACACCGGTTGGTGTGCGACACGGAAATGGGATGCGCTGGCCGGCGTGCGCGAATTGTATTCCCGGATTTTCTGCGTGCACCTGAAGGACGTGAAAGCTCCGCGTTCCGAAAAAACCGGATTGGAATTTATTGATATGGGTCACGAAACCTGCCGGCTGGGCGACGGTGTGGTGCCGGCGCGTGCGGTCTTGCAGGAGCTGCGCGAACGGGGCTTTCGTGGGCCGATCAGCATCGAGCACGAGCCGGAAGAATTCGATCCAAGCACGGATATCCGCGAAAGTCGCGAACGCGCCGAACAATGGTGGGCCGCGATCGAGATCAAGGAGCGTGCCCCGCCGCTGCGTGTGGCGGTGGTGGGCTGTGGCAACATCGCCAATGGTTACGGCGAAGCCATGCACACACGCCCGGAGATCAAAATTATCGGCGCGAGCGACATCGATGGTTCCCGCTCGAAGACGTGGACCCAGAAGCATGGCGGTCGCGCCTACGCCTCGCTCGACGAAGTGCTCGCCGATCCGCAGGTCGAAGCCGTCGTTAATCTTACGATCCAGCAGGCGCACGTCGAGGTGGTCACCCGCAGCTTGCAGGCGGGCAAGCACGTGCATTCGGAAAAGCCGCTCGCTCCCACCTATGCCGAGGCGCGCGCTCTGGTGGCTCTCGCCGGATCGAAAAATTTGCGTCTGAGTTGCGCTCCCGTGACATGGCTTGGCGAAGCGCAGCAAACGGCGTGGAAACTGATTCGCGACGGTCGCATCGGCATGCCGCGTGTGGCGTATGCGACGGTGGACTGGTCACGCATTGAACAATGGCATCCGAATCCAGCGCCATTTTATGCGGTGGGCCCGGTGGCGGATGTCGGGGTGTATCCGATCGCGCTGCTGACGGCGTGGTTTGGCCCGGTGGTTCGCGTCGTCGCCGGTGGAGGCGTGATCATGCCCGACCGCACAACGAAGGACGGCAAGGCTTTCAAACTCACGACCGAAGACTGGACCGTGTCGGTGCTGGAGTTTTCGGGTGGCTTGCGCGCCCGGCTCACGGCCGATTTTTATGTCGGCGAACCCGCCGAAAACCGAGCCGCACTGGAAATCCATGGTGATGCCGGTTCTGTTTCCACCACGTGGTTTTCCGGCGCTGCGCCTGTGCGCCTGGGCAAGTTCGGCGAGAGGTACCGTCGCGTCCCGCCGGTGCGCCCACCCGCCGGACACGGCGAGTGGTATTGTGATTGGAGCGCCGGGGTCTTCGAGCTCTGGCGTGCGCTGCGTTTCAACCAGCCGCACCCGACCGGCGGTGCCCATGCGGCGCATGTCGTCGACGTGATCGCGTCCGTGCACCAATCAATCCGTGAAGGGAAGGCGGTGGAAATCAAGAGCACGTTCCCGGCACCGCAACCGTTAGCATGGGCGAAGTGACATGGACACCATCGTTCTTTTCACGATTTCACCAACAAGTAAGGGGTTTACCCACCTGATGATTCGGGCACAAAGCGGCCGTAGCCTCCTTGTTCGTTAGGTTTCAGGCTCAGAAGCAGTTTAAACTGATGGTAGATTTTTCCGAACATACTGTGAGCGGGCCAGTCTATCTGGCTCGTTGCTCCGGATGACGTCGTAACATCAATAAGAAGACCGCTAGTGCGCCAGTGGCTGAGGGCATGACCGAGGTCGGGTGCGGTGGGGATTGTGTCATCACGCACAATAAGAATATGACTGATGCCTTGTTTCAGGAGCATCTCGGCGGAAGGAAAATCAGAGGCGAAAATGGCGGACCGGTTGTCGAAGTATTCATCGGTCAGTCTCAGATTCGGGGCTTGGCGGAGTGAATCGATGAGGAAAGCGGGCGGAGCAGACGAGGATGGTTGGGAAACCGCCAGTTGCGGTGCACTCTCAACCAAGGCGGTGATGATATCCTCTACATCTACGCGACAAGGATGCAGGCCTTGTTGTGCAGAGCTTAGCGGACAAGAAGCAAAAACAGGTACTGGCTGATAACCGAGGGAAGCCAGCAACAGTCCGCACCGCACTGATTCCCCGCCGGGCAAATCAATGAGCAGCGCGCAGTGGGCGGAGGATGGCGGGAAGAGCGCGGGCGTAATTTCGGGCCGGAGTTGGGTCGGGGTGGACTTCAGAGGGCGCGGCCAGAATGCGAATGGGACGGGCTTGACCCACGGAGACCAGACAGCGGTTTCAGGGGCCCAGATTTTGTATAATGAAACGTTGTCCAAGGGAGGAACGTGATCAGTCACGGAGCAGAATGGCGACATCACGGGCGGAATAGTCAATCACCGGCTTCGGTGAGAGTCGTCCGTAGATGCCACTCGCCTTGCCGTTGATCGTGTAGATTCCAAGGCAAGGATACATGGGGCCGGCGGGGGTGGAAATCGGCAGAGTGAGAAAACGTTTTTGCGCCACCCAAGCGCGCGCGTTCAGCACCGAGCGTATGGCGGTTAAAAACAGTTGCGAGCCGGGTTGCCAGCCCCGGCTGATGATCGTGTCCCCGGTATTGCAATAGGAAGGTTTGATCACCCAATCGGTCAGGCCGTTGCGGAGAGCCACGGTACTGGGCCGAGTTTCTGCGAGCACGCTCTGCCATGTGGGGGTATCGGTCTTCAGTTCCGGCCACAGGAGCGGCAAGCGTTTGCTCTCGCTCAGAATGGCGATGGCAGGATTGCAGACCGGCGTGAGTCCGCCCCGCAGCAAGTGACGCCATTTCTCAACTGGAAGGCGTGTGAGCCATTCTCCTTGATAGAAACGGTGGATGCCTCCGATGGGTTGGAGCTTGCCCGCCTGACGGATGAAAGCCCGGTTGTTTTCCCACGTTAGTTGTTCGGGGCGGGCTAGGCAGGCTTCGATGCCGTGTCGTCTGAATGCGGAGTCCAAGCCAGAAATAATTTGCCAGTCCTCCGTGTAGCCAGGGGCAGCCAGCAACGCGAGACGGGGAATACCGTTCACACTGTGGGTGAGCGCGGCGGTGAATTCCGCCATCGGATCATCGGCTGCCTGGCAGCCGCAATTTTGTTCGGCCATCAACCGAGTGAAAGTTGAGGATTCATTGAATCCTCCGGGAACATCGCTGTTCACCTCGGAAATCTGCCACCCCTTGGCTGTCGGGTGAAAGTCATAGCGCACGATGCGTGCAGCGGCGGGTGTCCACGGTTCGTCGCGATTCAATACCTGCAGCAATTGCTTCGGTAAGCCGAGACGGGACCATAAGTCAGGGCGATCGTGGAGCTGGCGCTCGAGTGCGACCATCTCGCGCGACAGCGCCTCGGCCAAGGCGGCAAGGCACAGCCAGTCGCTGCGGGGCAACACGAGGGCAAAGGGTGCGAGCGTCGGGATGTCCCCCATCTGCGTATCCCATTTGCATCCGCTTAGGTTCATCTCCCGGACGATCTCACGATGCGACGCGGTCGGCAACGGAGCGGTACACTGCCAGGAATCAAAACGGGTGCGAAGGTCCATTCAGGAAACTTTCATCTACCAGGTGGACGCGAGGGGCAGAAGGAGAGTGACCGTCACGATTGTCGCACAGACCGCAATTAAGACCACGGGCCGGTGCTTGAATTCGGTTTGCCAAGGAGAGTTTGTCAGCAGACGCGCGGTGATCAACAGGGCGAGAAGTGCCGGCAGCGCGCCTGCGGCGTCGATGATGGTTGCGGGCAAAGAAATCCAATCACCGGCAGCGGCCTTGGCCAACGGCAGGCTGGCCGTAAACCAAATAAGGCCGAAATTCCATCCCGCGAAACTCTCGCGGGTAATGGTAATGCGCTCGATCAAAGACGTGATGGTGGCCAGCAAGACGCCAAAGCCAAACCACAGACCGAGGCCCAGACCCAAAGGAAACAGAGTGGTGCCGATCTCATTGCCTCGGCCGATATTGGCACCGATGTTGAGTGCGGTTACTCCCAGCATAATGCCGATAACAACTGGGATGATCGCGGGATTGGCCCGTTCAAGACTGTCGTTGAGCGGTTGAATGCCGAGTACGGGGAGCATTTCAAGTATCAGCCGCAGACTGAATATGAACAGTCCAATAAAGCCCAAGGCGTAATCGATCTCATCGGTTTCACTGGGATCAGCATAGCGAAAAAACGCTGTGCTGAAAATGATCAGACAGATGACCGGCAAAAGACCGAGCAGGATTCGAGTGTTGGTTTTCGCGGCGGGAGCGAACGTGGCGCTGAGACTGGCGTACCATTTGTACCAAATGCCGATCGCGGCGATGATGACAATGATTCCGAACATTTTGTTTTGCCCGGATTCACGCACATTCCCTGACTAATGCCAGAAAATCACGTCAATTTGTTTGCTTACAATTTTGCCGCGGCGTGGCGGATGGCGCGCTGGTAGGTGGTGAGCCCGGGGTCTTCGGTCGTGTCGCAGAGGGTTTCGAGCAGGAGCTGCATGGCTTCGGCGTGCCGACCCAAGTCGTGGAGCGCGAGGGCGAGGAAGACGTCGAACTCGCGGTTCTCGGGAAACTGGGCTTTGCCGGAGCGGAGCACGTCTGTAGCACGCACCGGTTGACCGAGCGCACGCAGGATGTTGCCGAGCCCGAGCAACGCGCCGGAGAGTTCGTTGGGTGGCAGGCCGAGGGCGATGGCTTTCTCGTAATAGGGCAGGGCGTCGGCGGCGCGGCTGAGCACATCGCAACTCCACGCAAGTTGGTAGTTAATTTCGGCAACGTTTGGGTGGCGTTCGTCGAGCGATTTCAAGCGCGGAATGATTTCCTCCGACTGCCCGTGCGCGCGGGCACCGAGGATGGCTTCCAGTTCTTCTTTCCAAGGCATTTGATTTTACAGGAGGAAACAGAAGAAAGGCAGGAGGGTGGTGAAGACGGACCGGGAGGGATCTCTCGAATCAGACGGATCAATCTTTGTTCACTCTGTTTCCGGCTGTGAAAAATCTCGGTGGTGAATCGCCTGCAAGCAGGCTGCTACAAGGAAGCTCAGTTGGCTTTCGGCTGATTCGGCGCGGCGGTGACCACTCGCTTCTCCGGCAGGGCGCGGGTGGCGACTTCGGCTTGGAAACGGGCGATGAGACTGGCGATGGTGTGGACGCCTTCGTCGCCCTTGGCGCGGGAGCGAACGGACGCGCTTTGGGTTTCCTCCTCCTTCTGGCCAAGCACGAGCACGTACGGAATCTTGTCGAGTTCGGCGGTGCGGATCTTCGCGCCGAGTTTGCCGGCGTGCATGTCGATCGACGCGCGGAGGCCGGCGCCGAGGAGCTGGTTGAGCGTGGCCTTGGCGTAGTCGAGGCCCTTGTCGCTGATCGTGACGAGCCGGATCTGCTCGGGCGCGAGCCAGAGCGGGAAGTCGCCGCCGAAGTGTTCGATGAGCACGCCGCAGAAACGCTCCATCGAGCCGAAGGGCGCGCGGTGGATCATCACGGGACGGTGCGAGGTGTTGTCGGCGCCGATGTAGGAGAGGTTGAAGCGGACGGGCAGGTTGTAGTCCACCTGTACGGTGCCGAGCTGCCACTCGCGGCCGATCACGTCCTTGATGACGAAGTCGATCTTCGGGCCGTAGAACGCGGCCTCGCCGGGCTCCTCGGTGAAAGGAACGCCGAGCGTCTTGGCGGCTTCGCGGCAGGCGTTCTCAGCCTTGTCCCAGTTGGCGGCTTCGCCGGTGTATTTGTTGGAATCCGGATCACGCAGGCCGACGCGTACGCGGTAGTCGGCCATGCCGAGGGTGGTGAGCACGGTCTTCACGAGCGAGAGACAGCCGATGATTTCCTGCGGCACCTGTTCCTCCGTGCAGAAAAGGTGGGCGTCGTCCTGCGTGAAGCCGCGGACGCGTGTCATGCCGTTGAGCTCGCCGGACTGTTCCCAGCGGTAAACGGTGCCGAACTCGGCGAGGCGCACCGGCAGATCGCGGTACGAGTGCGGCTGCGAGGCGAAAATTTTGATGTGGTGCGGGCAGTTCATCGGCTTCAGCAGGAAGCCGTCGATGAGCTGGTCCTCGGGCAGAATGCGGTCCTTCGTGATGGTTTCCTTGCCGGTGCGGGTGTTGACGTCGTGGGCGAACTTCGCGGAAACCGCCTCGATGCGGTTGGCCATCTCGGCGCAGGAGCAGCCGGAAGCGGTGAGCTGATCGAGGAATTCTTTCTCCACGATCGGGGCGAACTGGGATTCCTTGTAGTAAGGGAAATGGCCCGAGGTCTTGTACAGCGCTAGGCTGCCGATGTGCGGGGTGAAGACTTGGGAGTAGCCCTGTTTTTTCAACTCGCCGGAAATGAAGTCCTGCAACTGCTGGCGGAGAATGGAGCCGTTCGGTGTCCAGAGGATGAGGCCTTGGCCGACTTCTTCGTCGATGTGGAAAAGTTTCAACTCCTTGCCGAGCTTGCGGTGATCACGGAGCTTTGCTTGTTCGAGCTGGGTGAGGTAATTCGCGAGTTCGTCCTTCGTGGCGAAAGCGGTGCCGTAGATGCGTTGGAGCTGCTTGTTCGTTTCATCGCCGCGGTGATACGCGCCGGCGATGGAGAGCAGCTTGAAGGCTTTGATCTTGGAAGTGTAGCGGACGTGGGTACCGGCGCAGAGGTCGGAGAATTCGCCGTTCGTGTAGAAGGAAATCGCTTCACCAGCGGGGATGTCGGCGAGACGGCCGAGCTTGTAGCGTTCCTGGCCACGGGAGCGGATGATCTGTTCGGCCTCTTCGCGCGGAACTTCCTTCCGGGTGAAAGGCTGGTTCTCGTCGATGACTTCCTTCATCTTCGCCTCGATCTTGGCGAGGTCTTCCATCGTCAGCTTATGGTCAAGATCGATGTCGTAGTAGAAACCGGTGTCGGTGGGCGGACCGATGTCGAGTTTGGCATCTGGGTAGACGCGGAGGACGGCGGTCGCCAGGACGTGCGAGCACGAGTGGCGGAGTTCTTCGAGCGGAGACATCGACATGGGAGGATTTGGTTTTGGTCCTGCTTACGATGCAGGGCCGAACGGATATTTGGCCACAGGGTTTGGCCGGGTGTCAATGCCGGGATGGACTACGAGTGACCCAGCTCTTTTTTCACGAAGTACCCATGCACAGGATAAGAAAATGATTCATTCGCTGGGTCCTGACTTCACTGGGATTGAGTTCCGGGCTTTGATCTGCTCGCTACTGGCCATCACTCCGCGCGGAGCGCGATCATGGGATCGACCTTCATGGCGCGGCGCGCGGGGAGGTAGCAGGCGATGGCGGTTACGACGGCGAGGAGCACTGCGACACCGACCAAGGCGATCGGGTCGTTGGCTTTCACACCAAAGAGGAACGAGGACATCGTACCCGTGAGCAAGAGGGAGCCTGCCAAACCGGCGGAGAGTCCGATGATGGTCAGGCGGGCACCCTGGCCGAAGATCATTCGCAGCACGTCTTTTGGCTGCGCGCCAAGGGCCAGGCGTATGCCGAATTCGCTGGTGCGCTGCGCCACTGTGTACGACATGACACCATAGAGTCCGATCACGGCCAGCAACAGCGCCGTTACTGCAAAAATACCGGCGAGCAGCGCAGGAGAACGTCGACCGGCGAGACTGTCGGCAATGCGGACATCCATCGAACGGAGGTTGGTCAGCGGCAGCTCGGGATCGATTTCGCGAATAATTTTGGCAAGCGTGTTGGTTAATGCTTCGGGGGGAAGGCTCGTCCGGGCGACCAGAAAGTAGTCGCGAATCCAGACCTGGTTGTAGGCGAAATAAACAGTGCCTGCTGGGTTCGTCTCTGTGAGGCCGGACTGTTTCACGGCGCCCACCACGCCGACAATGGTGTAAGGTTTTTCGCCAGGCTCGATGCTGGAACCGCGGTACAACTGCTTGCCCACCGCTTCGCCTTCGGGCCAGTAGCGCCGGGCGAAATTCTCGTCGACCACGCAGTTGAAGACTTCGAATGATTCGTCGACGTGGTTTAGGTAGCGGCCGGCACGCAGCGGTATGCCCATGGCGGCGAAGTAATCGCCAGCCACTCCGAAACGGTCATGCACGGTTACCGATTCGCCCGGCTTCGGCGTGTAGCCGGGAATGATCATGACACTGCGTTGGCCCGTGCCACTCAGCGGCAGATCGGAAATCGCCCCCGCCGCGCTTATGCCGGGGAGGCCGAGCAATTTCTCACTCAACCGGTCAAAGAAGTGAGGGAAGCTGGTTCCGTCGTGATAACCGGACCACGGGAGTGTGAACCGCCCGGTGATCAAGTGATCGGTGCGGAAACCAGGCGACACGGACATCACGCGCCTCAGGCTGAGACCGAGGAGGCCGGCGCCGGACAGCAGCACGAAGGCCAGCGCAATCTGAGCGACAATGAAACCGTGGCGCAGCCGCTGGGTGCCGCGACTGGCGCTGCTTCCGCGCGATTCGCTTTGGAGTGCGACTGCGAGCCGGCTGCGCAGGTTGAACCAGACGACGGGTAGTCCGATAAAAATCCCGATGACAAAGGCCCCGAGCAGCGCGATCCCAACCTGTCGGCTGTCGAAGACCATAGAAGCCCCGAGTGGCAGATGGGCTGCGCCGAATTTGGCGAGAAGATCGATGCCAAATGCGCCGGCCAAAAGTCCCAGCATAGTACCAGCGACCGTCAGTAACATGGTTTCCGTCATCACCTCCTGCACGACGTGCCCCGGGTTGGCACCGAGCGACTGGCGGATGGCCAGTTCACGGGAGCGGCCGATGGCGCGGATCAGGAGCAGGTTGGCGAGGTTGACTCCACCGATTATCAAGAGAAACAACGCGGCGGCTTGCAGGAGGAGAAGGGTAGGCCGGATCGAGGCGACGTGATCCGCGTGGAGCGGCACTACAAAAATGCGGAAGCCGGCGTCGGCCACCATTTGTGCCTGAGGGTACTCGGCGGCGTGTGCCGCAGTGTAGGCGTCGATTTGCGATTGGGCGTCAGCGAGAGTTGCCTGCGGCGCAAGCCGGGCGATCTGAATGGGGCCGGTGGTGTGACGGGCCTGGAGATTGTGTTCGGATTCCTCGGAAGAAAGCGGCGAATATATCGGAGCCGTGAAAGAGAGAAAGCGGAAGTCCGGGGGCAGCACGCCGATGATTTGGCGTGCGAGTCCGCCGAGACGGATTGATTTTCCCAGCACGGCGGGATCGGAGTTGAAATGGCTGCGCCAGTATTCGTAGCTGATGATAGCGACGTTGTCTGTCTGGTAGGTCATCTCCGCGTCCCTGAACGTCCGGCCCATGAACGGCTCAATGCCGAGAGTGGCGAAGAACTCGGGCGAGACGCGGCCAACATTTTCGATCATAGTTGCACCGGTCTCGCCGACGACGGAAGTAGTCTGGCTGATGGCCGCGAGGGAAGAAAATGCCGGAATATTGCCCCGGCGCTCGTAGTAAGAAGTGATCGAAGGGTCGTTGCGGGGGATGTTGGCCTTGGGGTAGCTGTGATATATCGTGACGAGGCGGTTCGCATCCGGATAAGGGAGCGAGCGGAGAAGTATGGAATCGACTACGGCGAAAATCGTGAGATTCGCGCCGAGGCAGATAGCGAGTGTGGCAAGAGCTGTGGCGGTGAAGCTAGGTGATTTGCACAGATGGCGGATGGCATATCGCAAGTGAGAGAGCATGGGGATGGAAGAATGGGACAAGTAATGAGGATAAAGTGGCAGGCCCGGGTGGTTGAAAATGTTGGCGGGCTTTGACCGGTTTTGCTTATCGGCGCTTGTTGCTTCGCAGAGCTACTCCGCGCGCAGCGCGACCGTCGGATCGATCTTCGTGGCGCGTCGGGCGGGGAGGTAGCAGGCGAGAAGCATGGCGGCGGAGAGCACGGCGAGGTTGGCGGCAAGAAGCCACAGACCGGGGAATTCGATCGAGGGCATGACGGAGCGAAGCAAATGATTGAGGGCAAAAAATCCGGGTATCCCGAGGGCGAGCCCGATCGCCATGAGCTTGATGCCGCCGCCAAGAATGAGGCGCAGGATGTCGCCTCTCTGCGCGCCGAGTGCCATCCGGACGCCAATGTCCCGGGTGCGCTGCATCGTGAGCTGGGAGATCACGCCGAAGAGACCGATGCCCGCGATGAGCAGGCTCATGCCGGCGGAGATGCCGAGGTTGATGATGACGAGATTAACGTTGGAAAGCGCGCGCTCGATATTGGAGCGGGCGGTGCTTGGTTGCGCGACCGGGACGTCGGCGTCGAGTTCGGCCACGGCCTTTCGCATGCTTTGAGCCAGGGAATCCGGCGAAACGTTGGAGCGCAGGACGAGCGCGAGGTAACGGTTCGGCGCCTGGATGTGGGGCTGGTAAAGCTGGAGCCTTGTCTCGGGCGCTTCAAAGCGGCCGAGAAATTTCACATCACCCACGACACCGATAATCTGGACCCATTTTTCGTCGTCACCCAGACGCACGCGTCGGCCGATCGCACTTTCGCCGGGCCAGAATCGGCGGGCGAAGGATTCGTTGACGACGGCGACTGCGGGATCGGTCTCGGTCAGCGCTGCGGTAAAGACGGCCCCGGCTTTGACGTTGATGCGCAGGGCGGAGAAATAGTCGGGACTGACCGAGACGGTTTCCGTGAGCGGCTCGTGTCCGCGCTCGACGTCCGGCTGGCCTTCAATCCTGAGGGGACGGGTACCGCCACCGAGGTAAAACAACGGGAGATCGCCGCAAATCACCGCGTGTTCCACCCCGGGGATGACGGCGAGCTTCTCCAGCAGGGCGCGTTGAAAGGCGCGGTTCTTGGTGTTGTCGTTGTATTGGTTGTAGGGCAACGCGAGATAGCCGGCAAACAGGCCGTCGATGTCCCAGCCGACCTGACGATAGACGAAGGATTTTGCGCCAATGCCGAAAGACGAAGCCACGCCGACCAGGACGAGGGCGAGCGCGAGTTCGCAGATGATCAGTGAACTCTTGAGGCGTTGGTGCGAGCGGCCGGAGGTGGAACCGCGCGAGCCCTCCTTGAGTGCTTCGGCGGCAGAGGAACGGGCCGCGAGCCACGCGGGGGCGAGGCCGAAGGCGAAGCCGCTGAGGACGGAGGCAAGTGCCGAGAAAACCAGAACGCGACTGTCCAGGGGAATGATGTAGCCGGGTTCGTTGTTGATGCGAAGATAGTGGCCGATGATGTCATTGGACCACGAAGCGACGAAGAGACCGCCGATGCCGCCGAGGAGGGAGAGGACGAGGCTTTCCATCAGCAACGGGAGCATGAGTTCGCGCCGGCCGGCGCCCAGCGCGGCGCGAACAGCGTATTCGCGGCTGCGACCGAGGGCGCGGGCGATTTGGAGGCTCGCGAGATTCGCGCAGGCAATGAGCAGCATGGCGAGCGAGATGGCGGTCATCAGCCACAGGAGAGTGCGGCTGACATTGTCCATGTTGGAGTCATGAAGGCGTGCGAGGCGCAGGCCGGCACCCGCATTTTCCTTCGGGTGTTCCTTCACGAGGCGGGTGGCGAGCAGATCAAGTTCGGCGCGAGCTTGCGGCAGCGAACTACCGGGCTTGAGCCGGGCGACGAGGTTGAGCCAGGAGTCTTTGAAATCGGATTCGAATCCTTGGAAAATTGTCTGGGGGATAATGAAATCGACGGGGCCCCAGACAAGCGGCGCGTCAAAAGTTTGCGGCAGCACGCCGACGATCGTGTAGGATTCTGTGTTCAACCGGACGGTGCGGCCGATGACGGTGGGATCCGCCGCATACCGGCGAACCCAGGTCCGATGAGTGATGACGGCAATGTGGGTCTTATCCGGCAGATCGTCACCGGTAACAAAACCCCTGCCGAGGAAGGGCTGTACGCCGATGAGTTCGAAGAAGTTCGCGGTGGCGGTCATGCCTTGGACGCGTTCGGCGGGCTGGCCGGGTTCGCCGAGCGAATACGCATCGCGGGTGTAAATCGCCACGCTCTTGAGTGTCGTCGTGGCTTGGCGGAGAGCGTGTGCGTTGCCCGGGCTGAAGCGGCCCTCCGTGGTCTGCGGCCAAGTGACATAGAGGCGGACAAGTTGGTCGGGCTCAGGGTACGGGACATTGCGCAGGAGAAACGCATTCGCCATGCTGAAGGACGAGGCGCTCAGGCCGATGCCGAGAGCGAGCATAAGAATGGCGACGGTGGTGAAGCCGGGAGTCTTGCGCAGGGAGCGCAGGGCGAAGCGAAGGTCGGACATGGGAAGAAAGTAGCGAGCAGAGAGTAGCGGGTGGCGAGTAGGTGGCGGACGCAGGTCAGTGGTTCGATATGCTCACTACTCGTTACTCGATGCTCGATACTGGTTCGTCACTCCGCGCGCAGCGCGGCGATGGGATCGGCCGTGGTGGCGCGGCGGGCGGGGAACCAGGTGGCGAGGAAGGCGACGGCGAAGATCATGATGCAGGTGCCGATGAGGATTGAATTATTCTGGGCAATCATCAGGCCGAGACTGGGCCGAAGCGCCAGGCCAAGCAGGTAGGAACCGATGGCCCCGAACAGGAGACCGACCAGGGTCAGCCACAGGCTTTGGCGCAGCACGAGGTGCAGGACATCGGCCTGCCGCGCCCCGAGCGCGAGGCGGATGCCAAACTCGCCCATGCGCTGGCTCACGTTGTTGGCCACGATGCCGTAGAGTCCCACGCTGGCCAGCACGAGGCCGAGCACGGCAAAGGCAAACAGGACGCCATTGATCACGACGACATTGTGCAAATCCGAGTCGCGAATCTCGGCCACTGTCCGAACGAAACGGGCGGCGGCATCCGGGGATGCATTGGCAACGGCGCGGCGCAGGTCATTGGCGAAATGCTGGGGATTCCGGCCGCGAACCGCGATCTGGAACCACGACCACGGACTATGAATGATTGTGGTGTAGTATTGCAGGCGGGTGGTCGGTTCGGTGAAAGCGATGGCGTCTTCCACGTCAGCGACCACGCCGATCACCTCGCGCAGGGTGATTTTGCCATCTGCACTTTTCGTCCCGAGGCGTTGGCCGATGGCGCTTTCATTCGGCCAGAATTGCTTCGCCAACGACTCGTTGACGACGGTTTGCTCGACCGACGTCGCGGAAACATTGTCGGGGAAGGTCCGGCCTTCGATGAGACGAATGCCGAGCGTTTTGAAGTAGCCCGGTGTCACCAGATAGGTGTTGGCCTTAGGCAGGTTGGCGACGGATGAGTCCTGCCCCTCCTTGAAAACGTCCTCGCCGCGGCCACCGCCGTCGGTGGGCAGCGTAGAGGACAGGGCCTGCGCCTCGACCCCGGGGATGAGGGCGAGATGGCGGGACAATTCTTCATAAAAAGCCCGGCGTTTATCCGCATCAAAATATCTTTCATCCACCGAGACATTGGCGGTGAGGATCGAATCGCTGTCCCAACTGGGATGGGCGTTAAGCATTTTATTCAGCCCGTGGATCATCATGCCGGCGACGGACAGCAGGGCAAGCGACAGGGCGACCTGGCCAACCACGAGGATGCGGCGAATCCAGCCCTGGTGTTTGCCGCCGGTGGAACCGCGGGATTGTTGCTTGAGGGTGTCATTCACGTCGGTCCGCGATGCCAGCCAGGCAGGGACGAGACCGAAGCCGAGTCCCGCGAGAATCGAAATTCCGGCGGTGAAGCCCAACACGCGAACGTCGATGGGCAGTTCCAAGGTGGTGGTCAGTCCGAGCCGGATATTGCGGCCGATGAGATTGTTGCTCCAGTCGGCGATCAATATGCCGAAAATCCCTCCCGCGAAAGACAGGATCAAGGACTCGATGAGTTGTTGTTTTATCAGCATCCAGCGACTGGCCCCGAGGGCGGAACGGATGGCGAGGTCGCGAAGGCGGCTGGCGGCGCGGGCCATTTGCAGGTTGGCCAGATTGGCGCACGCGATGGCCAGAATGGCGGCCGACAGACCCAACAGCAAAGCGATGATGGAAATATTGGCGGAGCCGCCGACGCGTCCGGCGGTTTGCAGGCGAAAATGATAACCCGGGTAGAGCTGCGGAAAATCCTTGGCCCATCGGTCGGTCAACGGTGCCAGGCCGGCCAGGGCCTGCACGGGCGTGGCGCCGGGTGCGAGCCGGGCGAGGAGGCCGAATTCGCGGCGATCACGCCCTTTCTGCTGGTCGGGAGAAAAGACCAACGGGCGGAAATACTGACCTTCGCCGAACATAAACGTGGCGGAATACGGCTTGGGCAGAACGCCGATGATGGTGAAGACGCGTCCATTGATCCGCATGGTCTGGCCAAGCACATCGGGTTTGGCGCCAAACTGTTTCCGCCACAAATTTTCCGTGATCAAGACCACGGTGTCGCGTCCCGCCACACATTCATCCGCGGTGAAGGTGCGCCCAAGCAGAGGCGGAGTTTCGAGAATCTTGAATACATCGGCATGGACTGCGGTGCCCGACATCGATTCAGGAAGCTGATCCGGTAGGGTCACCGTTTCCAAGGCGCCTGACAGTGGCGCTATGACGGTGAACGACTGGGAAGGATGGGCGAGGAGTTCGTCGATTTCCTGCGGGGATAATCCGACAAATTCCGCCTGTGGCATCTGGCCGTTAAGGTTGACGATGGATGCGGGCCGCGGGAAAGGCGCCGTCGCGAACAACAGGGTGTTCATCAGCGTGTACATCGACGAGTTGACGCCGATGCCGAGGGCCAGCGTGATGACCGCGATGGCGGTGAAGGTAGGGGAACCGAGCAGGGAGCGGAGGGCGTATTTCATGGGAAAAAAAGGAGCGAGTAGCGGGTAGGCAGAATAGGAGACGGACCGGTTCGGGGCTCGGTGGCTCTTCACTAGACGCTACCGGTGCGGCGGTGTTGCGCGCACCTCAGGCTTCCACCTGCTCTTCGACGACGCGGCCGTCGAAGACGTGGATCGTGCGTTCGGCGTGGCGGGCGAAACGGGTGTCGTGCGTGACCATCACGATCGTCGAACCGGTCTTGTGCAGCGTGTGGAGGAGCTCCATCACGGCGTCGCCGTTCTTGGAATCGAGATTGCCCGTGGGCTCGTCGGCGAGGAGCACCGCCGGGGAGCCGGCAAGGGCGCGGGCGACGGCCACGCGCTGTTGCTGGCCGCCGGAGAGTTGCGAGGGCAGATGCTTGGCGCGGTGGGCCATGCCGACTTTCTCCAGAGCCTCGGTCACGCGCTGCTTGCGCTCGTTGGCGGGCATGCCGCGGTAGGTGAGCGGAAGCTCGACGTTTTCATAGACGGTGAGATCACCGATGAGGTTGAACGATTGGAAAATAAAGCCGATCTCGCGGTTGCGGATGCGGGCGCGTTCGGGGAGCGTGAGACCCTGGACAGGCCGGCCGTTCAGTACATAGGTGCCGTCGGTCGGCGTATCGAGCAGGCCGAGGATGGAGAGCAAAGTGGATTTGCCGCAGCCCGAGGGACCGGCGATGGAGACATACTCGCCCTTGCGAATATCCAGATGAATGCCGGAGAGGGCGTGGGTCTCAACTTCGTCGGTGAGGAAAACCTTGGTGACGGCTTCGAGTTTGATGAGGGAGTTGGCGGCAGTGCTCATGGATGGATTTTCGATTTTGGGATTCTGGATTTTCAGGGGGAGAATGGAGCGGTGCTGAATTGATAACACCGCAAAGTGACGGGGAGTTTCGCTGATTCAGGTCCTAGGCCTGTGACTGGCTGTCGGTGGCCACGAGAAGAACTAGCTGGGCGAGAAGGATGACGATGGCGAGAGGGTGGGCATAAGGTCCGAAGTCGGAGATTGAGAATCAAAAATCAATTCAACCGCACCCGGTCGTTGGCATCGTACGGCGACATGTCGGAGAGGATGACTTGGTCGCCGGGCTGGAGACCGCTGACGATCTCGATGGTGTTGACCGAGCTGCGGCCGAGCTGCACCTGGGTGCGGATGGCCTCGCCGGCGTCGTTGAGTTTGAAAATGCCGACGGTGCTCTTTTCCTGGCCGAAGGCGGGGCGGCCGACGTACACGACGTCGTCCAGACGTTCGAGCTCAATGGTGCCGTCAACGGATAGATCGGGTCGTGCGCCCTTGGGGAGCTGGCCGGTCAGGGTGACATCGACGAGCACGGTGCCGTTTTGCACGGCGGGATCGATGCGGACGACGCGGCCATCGACCAATCCGTTGCGCGTGTCAATGGAGGCAAGCTGGCCGATGGCGATGTCCTTGGCCTGGGTCTCGGCGATGTGGACCTCGGCCTTGAGCTTGGTCGGATCGGCGACGCGGGCGATGTTGGTGCCTGGCTGGACTTGGGCGCCGACCTCGACGGGCAGGGCGGAGAGCACGCCGGCCATGGTGGCGCGGACTTGCAGCGCTTCGAGTTCATCCTGGCGCAGGCGGGATTGGGACGCGAGGCGTTCGACCTCGGCCTCCTGCACGGCGAGCTGGGGCTTGATGGAATCTTTGGAGAAGGCGTAGCGCTTCTGCTCAATTTCGTAACGGGTGGCCGCTTCCTCGGCCGAAACCTTGGAAAGTTTCATTTGCACGGGAGAGACGAGTCCGTCCTTGAACAATTCATCATTCACCTCGGCCTGGAGCCGGGCCTGCTCGTAGTTGGATTTGGCGGCGGCGGCGGTGGATTCGGCGGCGAGGAGCTGGCTTTCGAGTTGAACGCGAAGATTGGCAAGCTGGGCTTCGGCGGCGAGGAGCTGGGATTTGGCGTTGGCGGCGGCGGAGACGACATCGGGATTGGTCAGCTCGAGAATGAGCGTGCCGGGTTCGACCACCGCGCCGGGCCGGATCACAATTTTATCGACACGACCCTGGGTGCGCGCGGCGATCCAGCGAATTTCCTCGGGCACGAGCGTGCCGAGACCGCGCACCTGGCGCACCATGGGGCCGCGCTTGACGGTCTGGATCCACACGAGATTGCGCTCGACGGTCGGAGCCGCGGGCTTGAGCCGCGAAAGGGCAAAGGTGATGCCGAGGAGAACCACGACGACGATGACACCGTAAATGATCCGTTTCCGACGTTTGTCTTTGGCGGCGTTGGGGCGAGGAATATCCATGCGAGTAAGAACACTATCGCAGTGTCCATGCCAAGTAATGGATAAGCTGTAAGCGATTAGCTGTAAGCGATTAGCCAGAAAGATGAAAACGGGTCCGCGAAAGCCAAAGAGCGAAGCCGGGAAGCAGCCGTCCCAAAAGCGGGATGTGGGGTGAGAATGAAATCTCGATACTCTGCGTCCTCGATCTCCGTGATCATAACCAATCGTAAGGCATGATCGACCCAATAGGAGAATACTACGCCTTCGACGAGGAGGTGCTCGATCGTGCGACTGTCGGCATCATCCAGGCGATAGTCGCTTTCTAGCAACGGATATCGAGCGAGCTCGTAGGCCCGATCCATAATCCGCCTTTGTCGTCGTTTCGGCAGCGACAGAATAAACTCAGCCGAAATATCGGAGAAACTGGCCCGATATTGTACCGGCTCAGCCACGGGCGATACGTGACTCTAATTCTTCTATGGAAACTCGTTTACCAGCCTGCATGGTACGAATCCGCTTCGCCGTCGTCCGCTTCCATCCAGGTGTATTATGGCGGAGTCGAATCAGGAAGGCGTGCAGTTCCTCGCGTTCGCGCTTTGAGAGCCGACTGGCTGCCTGTTTTAGCTCTAGGATGCTCATGACGTGAAAGTGTCTCGGCGCTTTGGAAGGTCAAGCGCTTGGTTAAGACGGCTCGGGAGGGACCCACCTTCGCCAAAGGCTGGCGCGGCAAGCGGCTCACCTTGTTTGCCAAAGCCAAAGTAGGCCCAATTACAACTACAGGGGCAGTCGCAGGCGTGCGACTGTACCGGGCGTGCCTTCGCGGTTGCGCAGAGTGAGCGTGCCGCCGTGGTTTTCGGCGATCTGGCGGCAGAGGACGAGACCGATGCCGGAGCCGGATGGTTTCGTGGTGAAGAACGGCACAAAAAGATTTTGCAGATTGGCGATGCCGGGGCCGTCGTCTTCGACCAAAATTTCTATCGCGCCGGAAATCTTGCTCCAAGTGAGACATACCCCAGTGCCGACCGGAAGCGGATTTTGGCTTTGTCCGGGCGGATGCGTTTCGCGCGAGGCTTCGACGGCATTTTTCACGAGATTGATGACGGTCTGTTCGATCTGGGCGGCGTCGATCAGCGGGGTGACGGGCGGACCTTCGACAATCTGCACCGGCAGGCGGGCCTCGAGTGAAACGATCCGGCGGAGCAGCGGGGCAAGTTCGACAGGATGCTTGTTGGGCGCGGGAAGTTTGGCGAGCCGCGCATACGACTGCATGAACTGGTTCAAGCCTTCCGCGCGGGACTCGATGATTTCCAATCCGCCGAGCAAATCGTCCTCCCAATCAAGCGGGCGTTGGGTGCGGCGCATGATCGCGTTGAGACTGCCGGCGATGGATTTGATCGGCGCGAGCGAGTTGTTGAGTTCGTGGCCGATGACACGTACGAGGCGCTGCCAGGCTTTCAGCTCTTCTTCACGAAGCGGTTGGCTGAGATCGGCAATCACCAGCAATGAATGCGGCAGACCGCGTTCGCGAAAGGAGGTGCGACGGATGCCCCAGCGTCCAGTGCCGCCGGGGAAAGCACGGGTGAGCAGGCGGACGTCCTCCTCGGCGAGACAGTCGGAGAGATCGAGTTCGGTGGCGGAACGGCCCAGCAAACAGTCGGCAGGCTGGGCGAGGAGTTCCTGTCCGGCTCGGTTGACGAGCCTCAGGGTGGCGTTGCTGTCGAAGGCGAAGATGGCGACGTCGATCTCCGCCATGACGGTGCGCAGGAGAGCGGTGGCTTCGAGGGCGCCGAGGCGTTGTTCCTGCAATGTGCTGCTGAGGATGTTGATTTCCGCGAGCAGGTCGCCGAGCGGTTCATCGCGCTTCGCGCCGCGGGCGCGGGTGGAGAAATCTCCCTCGCGCAAAGCCGTGAGAAGATTGGCCATGGTTTGCAGCGGACGCACCACCTGTTCGCGCAACGCAAAGGCGTAGCCGAACCAGAAGCCAAACATCAGCAGGCCAAATGTGAGCTGGGTGCGCAGCGGGAAGTCGCCGGTGAACAGCAGGATCGTGGCGATCACGATGGCCGGCAGGCCGGAGGCCAGCGCGTAGATGAAAATGCGCTGCTCGTGGGCAAGACGGTGTTTGCGAGGGGCCATCAGAACGAGAATTCGAATTTATTGACCACGGATTTCACAGATACTCACGGATAAGGTGAAATTCGCCAATACTAGAAACACCGAAGGATAGTTAACCACTAATGCTCACTAATACCCACTGATCATGAAATCCTGAAAATTTATCCAAGTCTTAGACATTGGTGTTCATCAGTGTGGATTAGTGGTTCAAAAAGAACTGTTGCCTTTAAGATATCATCAGCCGGCTTTTCTTTTTGGCGGCAAAAGCAATCAGAGCTTGTACCTTTCCAGCCGGCGGTAGAACGCACTGCGGCTGAGGCCGAGTTCCTCGGCGGCCTTGCGGGCGTTGCCTTCGCAACGCGCGAGGGTTTTCTTGATGAGAAACGCTTCCACTTCCTCGAGGCTCATGTCGTCAAGGCGGGGCGCGGCCTGGCCGGCGTTGAGCCCGAGGTCGGGCGTGCGCACCACTTTCCCTTGCGCCATCAGCACGCCGCGTTCGACCGAGTGGTCGAGTTCGCGGACGTTGCCGGGCCAGCCATAATTTTTCATGGCCTCGATCGCCGTGTCTTCAAAACCCGTGATGGATTTGCGGTAGCGTTCGACGTGGGCCTTGAGAAAATGCTGGGCGAGGAGCGGGATGTCTTCGCGCCGGTCGCGCAAGGGCGGGAGGTGAAGGTGAATCGTGTTGAGGCGGAAGAGCAGATCCTGGCGGAATTTTCCGGCGGCGACTTCGGCCTGGAGATCGGCGTTGGTGGCGGAAATGAGACGGACGTTGACGCGATAGGTGCGGGAAGAGCCGACGCGTTCGAGTTCGCCGGTCTCGAGGACGCGGAGGATTTTCGACTGCTGGCTCATCGGGATCGTGCCGATCTCGTCCATGAAAAGCGATCCGCCGTCGGCGAGCTCGAAGCGGCCGGCGCGATCGGACTTCGCGTCGGTGAAGGCGCCGCGGACATGGCCGAAGAGTTCGCTTTCAAAAACCCCCGCGGGCAGGCCGCCCATGTTCACCGAGATGAAAGATTTTGCGGCGCGGGAGGAAACGGCGTGCAGGGCCTGGGCGACCAGTCCTTTGCCGGTGCCGTTTTCGCCGGTGATCAGAATATTGGCGTCGGACGGGCCGACGCGGGCGATGATTTCCAGCACGGGTCGCATCGCGGCGGACTGGGCGATGAGGTTGGGACCGCCTTTGCCGCGGAGAATCTGGTTCTCCTGCTCGAGCCGCTGGTAGGCGCGCACGGCGCAGCAGAGATCGATCTGGTTTTTGATGATGGTGACGAGGCGCGGATTTTCCCACGGCTTGGTCACGAAATCTTTTGCGCCACGGCGCATGGCCTCGACGGCGATTTCGACACTGGCCCAGGCGGTCATGACCACAATCGGCAGGGTAGGATCGGCGGACTGAAGTTTGGCGAGCAGATCGAGTCCTTCCTGGCCGGAGGTGGTGTCACGCGAATAGTTGAGGTCGATGAGGGCGAGGGCGTAGTCGCGTTGCTCGATGGCTTTCAGCGCCGCGCCCGGAGACTTGACGGCGTCGATGACGTAGCCTTCCGCCTTGAGCAGCAGACGGAGGGCTTCAAGCACATCGGCTTGGTCATCGGCGACAAGAATACGATGGGGCGCTGGGAGGTTCGCAGCCATGGAGGGGTAGTGACTGTTGACTGTGCCGGAGTGTCAAGAACCGGCTGCCGGGGCCTTGCGTTTGGGCGCAGGCCCGGGCAGTAAGGGTTCAGGCCGCGCTGTTTTGGGCGCGTGCCGCGCGATCCCCGGGTAGGCGGATTTTTTGTCGTGCATCAATCGTGACGGGAAGCACCGGGCGCAAAAGCGCGGCGGGCTTGCGGAGAGGAATCTTGTCGGGACGGCGAGCATAGTCGCGTACCGCGAAGAGAAGGTACCCAATGCTTAGCGCGATGGCCATCAACTTGTCTCCCGCAACAGTGGCGAGATAGGTTGTGTTGCTGAGTACCGCGACAACCGTAGCGGCGAAGCCGGCGGCCAGGACGATAAGTAATGTGTTTAGTGTCTTCATATGCGTGATGGTTAAGTGAGGCTATCCATGCAATGGCCGTGCCAACTTTATCTAGCGGTCGATTTTACTCTGCGACGGCTTAATTATTAGTATTTTAGGCAGGCACTGAAAATCTGGATTAGGTGCGGGTGGGAGCCGGTATTCCCAGAAGTGGGACGCGCTGGCACTTGCAATCAGAGCGGCGAAAGCCCGCCAACATGGCGCGGGCGCAAACGATATTTTTTCCGATCCGCGATGTGGTTTTATTCGTAGCGCAAGGCTTCGATTGGATCGAGCTGGGCGGCTTTGTACGCGGGGAAAAAGCCGAAAACGATGCCGATGAAGGCGCTGACGGAAAATCCGACGATCACCCAAAATGTGGAGATGAGCACCGGCCAGTGCTGCAAATAAGCGATCAATTCGGAGAAGCCGATGCCACTCACGATGCCGATGATGCCCCCGAGCGAACTCAATGCCACCGCTTCAAGCAGGAACTGACGCAACACATCGTTGCCGCGCGCCCCCACCGCGAGACGGATGCCAATTTCCCGCGTGCGCTCGGTCACGGAGACCAGCATGATGTTCATCACCCCGATGCCGCCGACGACCAGGGAAACGCAGGCAGTGGCACCCAGCAGCCATGTCATGGTAGTGGCGGTGGCGGTGGCGGCCTCGGCCAGATCCTGCTGGTTGCGCACCGTGAAATCGGGTTCCTTGCCGTTCCGCCGCTGTTGGAGCAGATCGGTGATGTCCTGCTGCACCCGGGCCATTTGCTCGGCGCTGGCGGCCTGGACAGTGATGGAGTTGAGATACGGCCGGCGGGCAATGCGCTTGAGATGGCTGGTGTAAGGAATGATGACCACATCGTCCTGATCCTGGCCGAAATAATTGAAACCCTTGCTCGCGAGCAGCCCTACAACCTTGAAGGGTATGTTGCGAATGCGCAGCGTCTGACCAATGGGATCCATGCCCTGGAAAAGTTGATCGGCGACGGTTTTGCCGATGACGCAGACTTTCGCCCCGCTGCGGACATCCGCATCGGAGAAGATCGATCCGCTGGCCACAGCCCAGATGCGGATGTCGAGGTAGTTGACGTCTTCGCCCTGGATCGTGGAATTCCAATTCAGGCCGTTGGCGAGAATCTGGGATCGATCGCGCATATCGGGACTCACATTGAGAGCGCCCGAAACCTGTCCGCGGATGGCCAGGGCGTCATCAACGGTGAGGGTGCTGGCGCTGCCGGAACCGCCCCGGACCCCGCCGGCGGTGAAGTTGCCGGGGTAAACGCTGACAATGTTCTGCCCGAGGCTGGCAATGGAAGACTCGACCTGCAATTTCGCCCCGTTGCCAATGCTGACGCACGCGATCACCGAGGCGACGCCGATGATGATGCCGAGGGCGGTGAGGATGGAGCGCAGCAGATTCCGCCGCAGAGCGCGCAGGGCCACTTTGATGGTGTTGAAGAAGCGCATGGTCAGGCGGTGAGTTTGGCGGCGGCCTCGGCCTCCTGAATCTTGCGCAGTTCCTCGGTGGCGATGGAGCGCGGGGAGACCAGCACGTCGCTGACAAGCCGGCCGTCGCGCATGATGAGGTTGCGCCGGCAGAAGTGGGCGATGTCGAGCTCGTGGGTGACCATGATGATGGTAATGCCCTGGTCGTTGAGCTTCTGAAAAATCCCCATGACCTCGACGGCGGTCTTGCTGTCGAGATTGCCGGTGGGTTCGTCGGCGAGGATGACCTGGGGATTGTTGATCAAGGCCCGGGCGATGGCGACGCGCTGCTGCTGGCCGCCGGACAACTGGCTGGGCAGATGTTCCGAACGCTTGCCCAGTCCGACCAGCTCCAGGCAGTGCATGGCCCGCTCGTGCAGATCGCGCGTCGTGAAACGGTTCCGGCCGTAGAGCATGGGCAGCTCGACATTTTCCTTGGCGGTGGTGCGGGAGAGGAGATTAAAACCTTGAAAAACAAATCCAATCTTGCGATTGCGGATGTCGGCGAGCTCATCCCGGCTGAGTTGTGAGACATCCGTGCCCCCCAGCAGGTAGCGGCCCTTGGTCGGCCGGTCGAGGCAGCCGAGCAAATTCATCAGGGTGGATTTGCCGGAGCCGGAAGCGCCCATGACGGCGACAAAATCGCCGCTTGCGATGGTGAGCGAAACCCCGCGCACGGCGTGCACCGGCACTTCGCCGGAGCTGTAGATTTTGTGGATCTCCTCGATCTGAACGACGGCGGACATGGCGCGATCAGAAGCGACGAGGCTGGCCGCCGCCAAACGGATTGCTGGGGACGGCTCCGGGCTTGGCACCCGGTACGGTGACGCTGGTGATGATCACATCACCTTCCGCCAAGCCACCGGCGATCTCCGAGGCCAGACCGTCGGTGATGCCGACCTTGACGCTGACCGGCTCGGGATGCGCGGATTTGTTTCCATCAGGCAAACGATACACGGTGCGGGTGACATAAGGGGATTCGCTGCGGCCGGATGGGCGTTCGGCCGGAGTCAGGCCGCGTTCAATCATCAGTTTTCTTATTTGCTCGCGCTGTTCCGGAGAAGGCGGTCCCCCGGAGCCGGGAGTGAAACCTACTTCGGCCATGATCTCGCGCAATTTTTGCTGCTGTTCGGGCGTCGCGTCCGGCCCCAGCATCGATCGCCGTCCTCCGCCTTGGCGGCCTTCGGCCGGAGCGGCGGTTGCTTTTGGAGCGGCGGCGGTGCCGGGTGCATCGGCCTTCGCTGTCGAACCGGCTGGTGAGGCGGCGGCGAGTCCTTCGGGCATGCGCACCCGCAGAGCGGCATTGGGGACGCGCAGCACGCCGTCGCGATGGGCGACGATGATGGAGACATTGGCGGTCATGCCCGGGCGCAGCTTCAGATCGCGGTTGTCGACCTGAATGATGGTGTTGTAGGTGACGACGTTGTTGGTGTTTTGGGGTGCGTTGCGCACCTGGGTAATTTCCCCGTGAAAATTGCGGTTGGGGAAGGCATCGACCGTGAAGGTGACGTTCTGCTTTTCCTCGACCGAGCCGATGTCGGCCTCGGCGACGGCGGCGGTGATTTGCATTTTGGACAAATCGTTGGCGATGGTAAATAGCACAGGCACATTCAAGCCGGCGGCCACGGTTTTGCCGACCTCGGTCTGTTTGGAGATCACGACACCATCGATGGGCGAAAAAACCGTGCAGCGGGCCAGATTGACTTTGGCGTTTTCCAGACCGGCCTGCTTGATGAGAAGGGCGGCTTTGGCCTGCTTCAGCTGGGCCTGGGTGGAGTCATTGTCCTGTTGAGTGACGAGTGACTTTTCGAAAAGTTCTTGGGAGCGCTTGGCATTGAGCTCGGCCAGGGTGGCGCTGGCGTCGGCGGAGGCCACGTCGGCTTCAGCCTGCAGGACATTCTGCTGATAAGTGGACGGATCTAATTCCACTAGTTTCTGACCCTCCTTCACCGGAGTATTAAAGTCCGCATAGAGTTTTAGAATCAGGCCGGAGATCTGGCTGCCCACATCGACGGAGAGGACGGCATCCAACTGTCCGGTGGCGGTCACGACCTGGACGACGTCCCCCTTGGCCACGGTTGCAGTGGTGTATTCCGGGGCAGTCGGGGCCTGTTTGAGGCTGTAAGTGTAGGCAAAATAGGCCGCACCGGCGACAAGGGCCAAGCTGATGATAATGGTGAGTGGTCGGAAACGAGATGGGGCGGGCATGATAATGTTTTGGAAAATAGATGCGAAAGTGAAACGTTGGGTGTCATTCCCACCGAAAAGGGGCTGAATGACAAATGGGAAGACGCTGCATTGAGAATCCGGTTGCACCGATAGGTAAATAAGTAAATTCGCAGCCAGGAAATATTTATGTCACCGAGCGTGTACAAGCGGGTATTCTTTGGATTGAACCGTGCGCCCGGCCGGGGAATCCGGCTAAAGTCGGTCCGGGGCCGGTCGATGCATAGGAGGGCCAACCTATGAAATTGACCATGCTGTTCTCCACGCCCGAGGAACTGATCGCGCAAATCAAGACCTTGCCCTCTTCGCCGCAGTTGATGCAGCGGATGCTGCTGCTGTTGGATGATCCCGATTCAACGGTCGATTCGCTCGTTGAGGTGATCCAACTGGAACGCAGTCTGGCGGCCCGCGTGGTGCATCTGGCCAACAGTCCGATCTATAACGGCGGGGCCTGCGGCTCCATTGAGGAAGCGGTGCAGAGGCTGGGCTATGCGACCGTTCATGAGGCCGTCATGACCATCATGGCTATTGAAACTTTTTCCAAGGCGCTCCGCATCTACCGTTGCCCAACCAGTGTGCAATGGCGCCAGGCTCTCGCCACCGCCTGTGCCGCGCGCGAACTGGCGCGGCGGACGGGCGAGGACGTCAGTCAGTCCTATACGCTGGGTTTGCTGCATAATGTCGGCATGGTTGCGATCGACCGCTGGGTGCAGGCCCGCCAGCCGTGGGTGGTTTTGGAGTGTGGTGACTGGCCCGAAGAGTGGCAGACCAGTGAGAACCGCCTGCTCGGCTATGACCACGCCGAGCCCAGTGCGATCATGATGCGCACCTGGGGTTTTCCCGCCCCGATGGTTGAAGCCGTGAAATTTCAGTTTCGTCCCCAAGCCGCGCCCAACTCCCTTGGTCTGGCCTCACTATTAATGACCGCGCGTTGGGTGCGGCGTCAGGTCTGCGTCCGCAGCGAAAACAGTACCTTACCCGACCCGGAGGTGCTCAATCTATTGGGGATAAAAACCGCCGACCTTGCCCCGATTGTGCAAAAAGTGTCCGTCGAGGTGGAGGTGCTGGCGAAGACCTTGAATCTCGATCAAACCAGCGCCGCCGCCTGAGGCGGGGTGGCGAGGGGCGTTTGTGCCGTGGCCGGGTGTTTGCCAAAAGCTGCGCATATTTTGCGAATCCGGCCAGGGATGCTTAATGCCGCTAAAGTTTTTTCCACCGGAACCGCTTTTATCCCGAGGGAATGGCTGCATTGAGGCAGACCACGCGTTCCCCCTGCCGAATATAATCCCGCGCCATGGCCAGACCCACCACCGTTCCCACCGGCCGCGAAGTCACCTTCGCCGAGCACGAAATCATCGTCAGCAAGACGGACAGGCATGGCGTGATCACTTACGCCAATGATGTTTTTCTGCGCGTGGCCGGTTACACCGAGGAAGAGGTGCTGGGCCAGCCGCATAATTTTATCCGCCATCCGGACATGCCCCGCTGCGTGTTTGCCCTGATGTGGGAAACACTGAAAGCGGGCCGCGAGATTTTCGCCTATGTGATCAACCAGGCGAAGAACGGCGACCACTATTGGGTCTTTGCCCATGTGACGCCGAGCTACGATGCGGAGGGCCGGCAGACCGGCTTTCACTCCAACCGCCGCGCCATGTATGCCGATGCCCTGCCGAAAGTCCGCGAACTTTATGCGCGTTTGCGCCAGGAGGAGCAGAAGCATAAGGAACCGGCCAAAGCGGTCGAGGCCGGCCACCGGCTGCTGGTTTCAACCCTGCAGGAAAAGAAAATCGAGTACGCCGAGTTCGTCTTCAGTCTCTCGTCGCAAACCCAGCTCGCCACGGCGTGAGGAAAATGGCGAATTGCGAATGGGCAGACCCGCCAGCCAAAACTCGGATTCAAGACCCGCCATGCATCCCCTTCTATGAACCCAGCCGAAGCCATCTCCACTGAACGCGATGAACAAACCGCCGGGCGTATCCGGGCCATCACGCAGGTCTGCGACCGGGCGGCCCAGGGCGATCTCGAGGCGCGCATCACCGGGATGGGCGGTGATCCCGAGTGGCAGCCGCTGGCCTCGGCGATCAACCGCATGCTCGACCTGGCCGATTCCTTTGTGCGCGAATCGGCGGCGGCGATGGACCATTGCAGCCGCGATCTTTATTACCGCCCGGTGCTGCTGCGCGGGCTCAAGGGCGCGTATCGGCAGAGTTCCGCGGTGATCAATCAGGCCGGACGCAAGATGAAGGACAGCAGCGAGCAGATCCATTACGTCGCCCGCATGGCGGCGGAGACCGCCGCCAATGTGTCCACCGTTGCCGCGGCGTGCGAAGAGCTTTCCAGCACGAGCAACGAGATATCCCAGCAGGCCGGGGGATCGGCCCGCCTCAGCGAGGAAGCCGTGGCGGTGACCCGGCAGGCCAGCCTTGCCGTGTCCGAGCTGACGGGGGCGGCCAGGAAAGTGGATAATATCGTGAAGTTGATCAATACGATCGCGGGTCAGACGAATCTCCTCGCGCTGAACGCCACCATCGAGGCCGCCCGCGCCGGCGAGGCCGGCAAGGGTTTCGCGGTGGTCGCCGCTGAGGTGAAGGATCTTTCGCGCAACACCGCCAAGGCGACCGAGGACATCGCGCAACAGGTCGAGAAAATGCAGGCGACCGTGAAGACGGTCGGCCAGCACATGCAGTCGATCAATGACGCGATTGCCCGGGTGAGCGCCGGCGCGGACGCGATCTCGCATTCGGTGGGCGAACAGGTGAAGGCCACCGCCGATATTTCGCGCAGCATCACGGAAGTCTCGCAGAACACCGGCCTGATCTCACAACGCATCGGCAGTGTGGGGCGGAGCTGACCGGTCTTCGGCCGGATGCAGATTCATCGGTTTTTACCGGCAAGTGAAGCGGAGGTTAAATTGAGCCCCCCGAAATGCGGGGCAGGCAAATTGGCTTAAGTTTTTCCCGATTTATCCGATCCAAATGTTTGGGAATATCAAACCTATGTTGCATTGATGTTGAATACCAACCGCGCCGACCGACGGGGAATCTGTTTCCGGACCTGATCGGCCATGAACTTTCCCGATTAAACTGCCCAAGCCCGCAACCCCGCACTCCCATGCTCCTCGCCCCTCCAGCCCTGCACCCGTCCAAGGAAGAGTTTCTCGTCGCCTTGGGCGAAATCGAACGCTTCAGCCCCGCGCCGGTGATTCTGGCGAACGCGATGAAACTTTTGCGCGATCCCCAGTCCGATGTGGAAAGCATCGCCGCGCTTGTCGGCAGTGATCCGGCCCTGGCGGCGGATATCATCAAATGCGCCAACAGCGCCTATTATGCCGGCGGCAGTTGCCACAGCATCGGCGAAGCGGTGCAGAAAATCGGTTTCAAGGAGACGATCCGTCTGCTCAATCTCGCGGTGGCCCGGATTGCCAGCGGGCGTGATCTGGGATCGTACGGGATCCATGGCGCGGATTTTTGGGCGGAGAGCCTGTTCAACGGCCTTTTTGTTTCGGCCCTGGCGAAGGAAACCGGCGAGGCCGATCCGGACGAGGCGTACACCGTCGGGCTGCTGCGCTTCATCGGCCGGCTGGCGATCAACCAGACGATCGACAATTTGCGCGGGGGACTTTTCTGGATCGGCAACGAATCCATCACGCAGTGGGAGCAGGACAATGTGGGCATAGTCCAGGCCCAGGCCGGTGCGATGCTGCTGAGAAAATGGCGTTTCTCCGACGAGATGATCCACGCGATCGCGGGCCAGGATGCCCCGGCCACCCTGCCGGAAAAAAACTGGCTGGCCGAGGCTCTCTTCTTTGCCTCCGCGCTTTTGCCGCAAGGCATCGGCACCCCGTTCATTCCCTCGGTGGCCGATACGATCACGATCCTGCCGGTCGGCAGTGATTTCATGCACCATTACGGTCTGAATCAATCCGGGGTGGAGAAGCTGCTACAGGCGACGAGCGAGGAGTTCGACCATATCCGCCAGACTTTCGGGATCTGATCAGGATGGTTTTTTGGGCATCATTCTTTCTTTGCCCGGGTGGTGGTTTCTGACTGGCGCGCTTTTGTCTCGGCGAGCGCCAGCGATTCCACCGCATTCACCACTTCACGCAAATCCGGCCGCAGCGTCGTGTGCCGCGAGTGGATCTGGCCGTCGGCACCGACCACCACGATTGCGGCGGTGTGCGTCAGCCGGACCGCATCGTGGTGAAAAGAAATTCCCAGTGAATCGGCGAGTTCACGTGTGGTCAGGCGGTTGCCCCGCAGCAGTGTCCATCGGGCGGACAATCGTTGTTCGGTGCGAAACTCCCGCAGGGCCTCGACCGTATCTCCGCCGGGATCGAGCGTCACCAACACGAATTGGGTCACGCCGGCGGTGGCGGGATTGATCGTTTTCTCGATCCACTGCATGGCCTCAACCGTCACCGGGCAGGCCATGTGACAGCCGGAGTAAAACATGGCGATGACCCGCACCCGGCCCGGCAACGCGGAAAGAGGAATCACGGCGTTCGCGTCGGTCTGCCACGAGCCATCGATGGCATTGATGGTGGAGACCAGCGGAACATCGTCAGAAGCCGCTGCCGCCTGCACCCGTGTCATCGCCGCAAGGCCGAGAAAGCCGATCGCAACCAGGCAGGCATGGCGTAACGCCGAACGTACTTCAGACATTCCCGCATCAATCGGCACTTTCCGCCCGGACTTAACCGGGCATCACGCTGGCAGTCATGACTCCGCGACTTTTCATTAAAGTTTTCTTACACGCGGCCGAATGTTTCCCAAGTGCATCTTCAGCCCCATCCAACCATGTTAACCATTCCACTTGGCCGGATTCTACGACCGGCTCTGTTTCTTTTGCCCTGTCTGCTTGTTATGGCCATCCCGTCGTTCGGCGCCGATACCCCAACCGACGCTGAACTGATCCGCCAGCTCGCCGCCCGGGTCGATCAACTCGAAAAAGAGCTCAAGGAAGTGCAAGGCGCCGCGAGCAGCTCGGCCGACGCCACTGAGAACACCTACCCGAAGATCCGGTTCAACGGTTTCGCCGACATCACCTACCACGCCACCCATCGGGGCGATCCCAGCCATTTTGAACTGGGCGAGTTCGATCTCTTCATTAATTCGCGCATCTCGGAAAAAGCCGGCATCCTCGCCGAAACGGTCGTTGCCGCGGACGGAACGAACAACTTTGGCGTCGATATCGAACGGCTGATTTTTCAGTACAACATCAGCGACGCCTTCAAGCTCGACGTCGGTCGTTTTCATACGGCGCTTGGATACTACAACAACACCTACCACCATGGCACCTGGTTCCAGACCGCCACCGGTCGTCCCGATTTCGTGAACTATGAGGATTCGGGCGGCATCCTCCCTGTCCACACGGTCGGCATCTCGCTGCACGGGGCGATTCCTTCGGGCACTCTTGGTCTTTCTTATTTTGCCGAGGTGGGCAACAGCCACCAGTTCCGCAATCCAAACCTGGGCGTCAATCCGGTCGCCAACGTCGCGGATGTCAGCAACTCGAAGGCGGTCAACGTCGCCCTTCTTTCACGCCCGGCCGGCGTGCCGGGTTTGCAGTTCGGCGCCGGCCTGTACCACGACAATCTGCACCCGGACGCGCAGATTGGCACGGTGGAAAACATTCTCAACGGCCATGTGGTTTTCAAGGATGCCCACTGGGAGTTTATATCCGAAGTGTACAAGATATCCCACGCGCCGGACAACGGCCCGACCACCACGTCGACCGCCTGGTTCGCGCAGGTCGCCCACCAGTTTGGCAAACTCCGTCCCTATGTGCGCTACACCTCGACGGACATTCCGCTCACCGACGCGGCCTATGCGCTGGTCGATCTTGCCGGAAAACGGCACACGGTCAGTTACGGTGTACGGTGGGATTTTACCGACTATGCGTCCTACAAGATGCAACTCGATCAGAAAACGGTCACCGGCCTGCCTGTCTCCAGCGACCTGATTTTCCAGCTCGCCTTTACATTCTAAGCTACCGTCAACCTCCACGAACGAATACACCATCATGACGCGCTTCCTATTCATCACCCTCTTTGCTCTTGCGAGTCTCTCCTCCGCCCGCGCGGAGGATCTCGCCATCATCGTCGCCCCCGGCGTGGCCATCGACAATCTCAGTCTGAGCGAACTCCGCGCTATTTTCCTCATGGAAAAAACCACGATCAACGACACCAAACTTACCGTCCTCATGCGCGAAAAGGGCGCGCCGGAGCGGACGGAAACCTTGAAAGATGTCTATCAGATGACGGATGGAGCGTATGAGGGCTATTTTCTCCAGGCGGTCTTTACCGGAAAAATCAGCAGTGCACCGCGCATGATTCCTTCCGGCGCGGCGATCAGGAAAATCGTCGGTGGCAACCCCGGCATGATCGGTTACATCGCGGCGAGTGCGGTCGATGCTTCCGTCAAGGCGGTCAAAATCGACGGCCATGCGCCCGGCGAAGCGGGCTACCCACTGAAGTATTGAGCTGCTCCTGCTTGGTTCATAGCGGACCGGGATTTCTTCCGTTTCCGGCATCGCGCCAGCACCGGCAGACGGAACACGGGTATGATTCGGATATTGCGCGCTCGCTGTCCATTATGCGGCCCGGCGGTGTGGCCGGGTGTGCTCCCTTCACTCGGCCGATTATTCCAACCAGACGCGCACTGTCTTCCCTTTGTCCACGAGAGAAAATAATTCACGCGGAGCGTAGTGCTGATTCCGGGCATCGGCGGCGATGGCGTTGAGATCGATGGAGAGTTCGCCCAACCGGCGGCGCAGATCGTCGGGCACGAGATTGGCGAGTTGTGCCGTCGCCTCAGCGCCGAAAATCAGCGCAACCTTGGTGTCACCGTTCTCTTCAACCAGTATGTGCAGGGTGGAGGAGAGCGGGCGGGGATGGAAAGTATCGAGTGCCAAGGGGCAGGTATCAGGAGGAAGGATTGAAAGGGCTTCCTGTTTGGGCGCCTCGGTTTTGATTGGTCTTTGTGTTTTGGCATTTTGGATTTCCCTGCTTGTCACTTGTCCGATGCTTTCCCGCCAATTCACCGGTGCATCCAGGATTTTCAGGTAGTGCAGCAGTCCTTGGAAAGACCGCAGGATGAAAATAATTTCCGGCGGCCCTGCGGTGCGGAAGGTCATGTGGTCAGGGCCGAGTATCTCGCCCAGCCGGTCACGGAGCTGCCATTTGGCACAGTCAAAAGCGCCCGGAGTGATGAACGGGGTGCAGAGAGCGATCCCAATGGCCGGCAGTTTGTCCTTCAGTCTGGCGAGAACAGCCGGATTAAAGCCTATCCGGGCAAAATGATTGCCGGCTCTTGCAGTGTCGAGCGTGCCGTGGAGTGCATCGGAGATCAGGCCGTTGACGCCGGATTGAATCGCCGGTGGCACCTGTTTCACGCAGCCGAAGTCGAGCAGGCCGACGGCGGGGCGTCCGCCCCGGTGGAGAAACCGGTAGTTGCCGGGATGCGGATCGGCATGGAGCCAGCCCCAGTCGCACACACTTTTGAAAAACATTTCGATCAGGCTGGATGAAAGCGCGGCCCGCGCGGCAAGCGGCCAGGTACGGGCGGCGGCGAGATGCTCGCCATGCAGCCAGGTTGTGACGAGCAGTTGCCCGCGGCCCAGTTCCTCGATGACGGTGGGCAGGATGACAGGAGTGGCGAGTGAACGCGCGAAGATGCCGAAGCGCGCGATTGCGGCGGCTTCTTCCCGATAGTCGAGTTCACGCCGCAGGGCTGCCCCGATCTCAGCGCGATAAGCGTTCATATCGAAGCCCCGGCGGAGATCACCGACCGGCGCGGTCAGCCAGCCGAGGGCGCGAAGATCGTGCTCCACCGTCCCGGCTATGCCGGGATGCTGGACTTTGACGGCGACGGTGCGGCCATCATGCAGCGTGGCGCGGTGCACCTGACCGATGGAGGCGGAGATGCCCAGAGGCTCGAAGGTGGCGAAAAATTCCGCGATGGGGCCGCCCAACTGACGCTCCACTTCGGACCGCGCTTCCAAGGGAGTGAGTGTGGGTTCGTTTTCCGTGAGCCGGGTGAAGATCGGATCTGAGTTTTCAATTTCACTGAAGGCGAGGAGCTGGCCGATTTTTTGCGGCAACCCGTGCATGAGCCCGAGCCGCTCAACCAGACGGCGGCGGGACCTGTCTCGCGCTTCGGCGGTGCGTCCCATTTTGAGCCGCGTCACGTCCACGGCAAGGGCACTGAGCTGGAGCGAACGGGAGAGGGTCATCGGCGCTTTCCAAATGAAGCGGCAAAGGCTAGCGGGCCAGAGTTGCGCGCGCGGGCTGCGGCTTGGTCCAGCGTTCGATCACCAGCTTCAGATCGGAGAGGGCGAAAGGTTTGCTCAGGTAATCGTCCATCCCGGCGGCGAGGCATTTGCCGCGGTCGCCGTCGACCGCATTGGCCGTCAGCGCCACGATCGGAATGCGGGTCGCACCGCGGATGGCTTCCTGGCGGCGGATTTCACCTGTGGCCGTGAAGCCGTCCATCACGGGCATGCGGCAGTCCATGAAAATCATCGCAACCTTTTTCTGCTCCAGACGGTCAAGCGCTTCGCGTCCGTTGGTGGCTGTTGTGACAGTACAGCCGAGCTGGTGAAGCATTTCCTCCCCGAGCAAAATGTTGATTTCGTTGTCATCGACGAGGAGCACTGCCGGGCCAGCGTCTGGCTGCTTGGCCGGGGCGGCGGTTTCAATGACCGGAGCCGTTGCAACGGCGGCGGAAAGCGGAAGCGTGAACCAGAAGGTGGATCCCTGGCCCTCGGTGCTCTCCACTCCGATCTGTCCGCCCATGCATTCGACCAGGCGCTTGCTGATGGCCAGGCCGAGACCGGTGCCGCCGTATTTGCGGGTGGTCGAGTTGTCGGCCTGGGAAAAACTCTGGAAAAGGCGCGAGAGCTTTTCGGGAGCGATGCCGATGCCGGTGTCGGTGACGCGGACGGCAAGGTGTGAGGCGGCAGCGGAGGGCTGATCAGGACCTTTTGCTCTGACAGAATCAGCCGTTGCCCATGACAGCGAGACGGCAACTTTTCCCTGGCCGGTGAATTTCACGGCGTTGCCGGTGAGGTTGACCATGATTTGGCGGAAGCGGGTTACGTCGCCAAGCAGACAGGCGGGAATTTCGGGGGCGACGCGGAGCACCAGGCCGATCTGTTTCTCGGCGGCCTTCGGCGTGAGCATATCCACCACCTCCTGGGCGGTCTGACGCGGGTCGAACGGGGCTTTTTCCAGGTCGATCTTGCCGGCCTCGATCTTCGAGAAATCCAGAATATCGTTGATGATGACAAGCAGGGCGTGGCCCGAGGTGCGGAGCATGGTCGCCCACTTGCGCTGGGCGGAATCGAGCCGGGAGTTCAGCAGCAGTTCGTTCATGCCGATGACGCCGTTCAAAGGTGTGCGGATCTCGTGGCTCATGACCGCGAGGAATTCGCTCTTGGCCAGATTGGCGGCCCTGGCTTCCTCGGCCAGTTGCTCGGCTTCGATCCGGGCATGCTCGGCGGCATCCCGGGCCTGGATCAAATCGGCCTCGGCCTGCCTGCGCTCGCTGATATCGCGAATGAAGGCGCTGAATTCCCATGTCTCGCCCAATTTGAGCGGATTTACCGCGAGTTCGGCCGGAAATTCACTTTCGTCACGGCGCAGAAGAGGCAGCTCGAACCTCGTGCCCAGAATGGGACATTCACCGGTGCCCAGAAATTTTTTCAATCCCGCCTCATGGAGGGCGCGAAATTGCGGCGGGATGATGGTTTCACTCAGACGGCGGCCGAGCGCCTCGCTGCGGGACCACCCGAAGATTTGTTCCGCCTGGGTGTTCCAATCGAGGATCAGGCCGGCCGAATCCATCAGGACGACGGCGTCGTGGGCGGTGTCGACGATGAGCCGGGTGCGCTGTTCGCTTTCGCGCAGGGAGTCGGCCTTTTGGCGGGCATCGTGGGCGGTGGTCTCCAGGGCCAGGTTGGTCTGTTCGATCGTGTTCATCTGGCGGTCAATGGTGCCGGCCACGCGCCGGGCCAGAATCACAAAGGCCACGGTGCAGAGCAGACCGAGCAGCAGCGTGCTCCGCCAGGCGCCGAACAGCGCCTGCTCGGCATCGGCGGCCAGTTCGTGGGAAAGCGCGTTGAAGGCCTGCTGCAGGCGATCGGTCTTGCGGTGGACGGTTTCAAGATTTTGGGCGAAAGCCTGGCGCAGGGCCGTCCGTTCCCGTTCCAACAGCAACCGCTCCTGGCAAAGGGCCAGCAAACTGCCTGTGCCGAGAACAATGCTCTGGTGGTCGATATCCATCCGGTGGTCATGGCCGAGGAGATTTTCCTTGAGCGCGCTCAACTGGGGCTCGGCTTTGGCGGCGAATTCGGCATTGCCGGCCGACAGATTCGCACAGTTCCGGGTCAGGTGAAACAGTGGCGTGGAGAGCAGGTTGTCCTTGTAGTCGGTGAGTTGATCCAGCCGTTCTTCATTGAGCAGCCGCTGGCACACATAGGCGAGGTTCCCGAGTTCGACCCGGAATTCCGAAATGTCATCGCCGCTGTTAATCTGGGAAAAAGCATCACGCGCCAGGGCGTGGGCGTCCGGCCCGGGTGTGGCGCTGCGGAAGCGGCGGAACAGGGCCGAGACTTTGAGCTGCTGGCGGCCTTCGGTGCTGGTCAGCAAGGCGCGCATTTCCTGCAGGTTTGATTCTATACGCAGGCGGGCCGCCTCCAATTCCGCATGGTTCCGCCGGTATGATTTGTTCCACTGCAGGGAATACTGGCTGACTTGCGCCAGTTCGGGCAGGGCGGATTCCAAACTGCGGATCGCCGTGGCGATCTCAGCCTTGGGCTTTCCGGCCTGGGTTTGGTGCAGCACGCTGGTCAGTTGACCCTGCCAGACTTGTTTTTGGTCGGAGGCATCTTCGTTGCCCAGCAGGGCGAGCTGTTCAATCTGCGCGCTGGTCAGGGCGGCATCCACCGCATCGGACAAAACCTTGTTGGAGGCTTGGGCGCGGGTCAGGGTATCCTCCGCGTTATGCATCTGGTGCAACGCCAGACTGACCAGCAACAGCATGGACAGACTCGTGCCCAACCCCAGCCAACCCAGCAGCCAGACCTGATGTCTGGCTCTGCCTCGTTCCTTCGCGAGTGGCGCGTGCGCGGTCATCTTTTCACGGTTTGCGGTCGGCGGACCGTTCCCATTCCTTCCACTCAAACGGCACGATCTGGCCTCCGTGCAATACGGTCGGCCATACCCGATGGCTGGCCTGATGCTCTTCCGGGGAGAGCATCAGCTCCTGCCCGAGGCCCGGGTCAAACCGGCCCAGGCCGAGGAGGGCATCCACCAGCTTGTCCCGGTCGGGCTCGCCCGAAATATGCTGCAAGGCCAGGCAAAGAATCCGCGCGGCGACATAACCTTCCAGCGAGCCAAAGGAAAGCCCGGGCTTCGGATCGAACGTCTGTTGCGCGGCCCGGTATGCGCGGACGATGGGGAGATCCGAATCGAAATGCGGCACCACCTGGGTGATGATCACGCCGTCGCCAGACGCACCGAGGGCATTGGCCAGCGAAGCGGGGCCGACAAATGAAACATTGAGAAAAATGGCGCGCAGATCGTTTTCCCTGGCCAGGCGGATAAACGCCGCGCAGGGCGCATAGGCGCCGACCATGATGATCGCCTTGGGCAGGGTTTCGCGGGCCAGAAGTTCCGCCAGGGCCTTTTCGACGGCGACGGTGTTGCGTTCATACCGGACGTGCGCCACGGAGTTCTCATTCGCCAGACCATGCCTTTTCAGCGCGGCGATCCCGCCGGCGAAACCCGAGTCGCCGTAGGCATCGCGCTGGGTGAAAAAGGCGACCTCCTCCGGCTTGAGACCGGCGGAATCAATCAGCCCATCCACCATCGCGGCGGTCTCCTCCGCATAACTGGCGCGGAAATTGATGACGTAGCGGTCAGGCGGGGTACGGCGCAAAACACCGGCACCGGTGAACGCGCCAAAAAACGGCGTCTGGGTTTCATTGGCGATCGGTATGGCGACAATGGCCGTCGGGGTGCCGACGTTGCCGATCACGGCCAAGACCTGGCGTTGGTCAATCAACTGACGCATGTTTGGCGCGGTGCGCGTCGGCTCGTAGCCATCGTCCAGGGCGATCAATTCCAGCTTGCGGCCGTTGATGCCGCCGCTGCGATTCACTTCCTCGAACGCGGCCTGCACGCCGGTCCGCATGTCCAGACCGAGGTCGGCGGCGGGGCCGGACAGAGCGGTTGACATGCCCAGACGCAGCGGAGCCGGGGAAAGAGGCTGGCTTTCGGCGAATCCGGAGAGCCAGAGAAATGTGATCGCCAACAGCGTCGCCGACCAATGCCGCCGCCGCGCGTGCTGGTCTTTCATGGCGATCTTCATGGTCCGGGCGGATTGGAAAATAGGTTTGGAACAGGGGCTATGCCCGCTCGCTCCCTACAAGTTCGCGGGCTTCGGACCTTGGGGTTGTTGAACTATTGGTTCGCGGTTCGTCTGTGTTTTTAAGATTGGCGGAGTCGACGACGGCCTTGAGGGCGGCGGAGAGGCGGGCGAGTTCCTGGGCGGCGGCGAGGGTGTTGTTGGCGCCTTCGGTGGTGTTCTTGGCGGCGAGGGAGACGTTGGTGATGTTCCTGGAGATCTCGGTGCTGCCCTTGGCGGCCTCGTTGGCGTTGCGGGCGATCTCGTTGGTGGTGGCGGACTGCTCCTCCACGGCGCTGGCGATGGTGTTGGAAATGTCGTTGATCTGGCCGATGACCTTCGCGATCTCGGCGATGGCGGTGACGGCACCTTTGGTGTCGGCCTGGATCGCCTCGATCTTGCCGCTGATGTCCTCGGTGGCGGCGGCGGTCTGCTTGGCGAGTTCCTTGACCTCGTTGGCGACGACGGCGAAGCCCTTGCCGGCCTCGCCGGCGCGGGCGGCCTCGATCGTGGCGTTGAGGGCGAGCAGATTCGTCTGTTCGGCGATGGAGGTGATGACCTTGATGACCTTGCCGATCTCGAGCGAGCTATCGCCGAGTTTGCCGATGGTCCGGTTGGTTTCCTCGGCGACTTTGACGGCGGAGGTGGCGACGCGGGCGGCGTCGTTGGCGTTCTTGGCGATTTCCTTCACGGAGGCGCTCATCTCCTCGGCGGAGGTGGCGACGGTGGCGACATTCTTGCTGACCTGCTCGGAGGCGGAAGCGACGACGTTGGACTGGGCGGACGTCTCCTCGGAATTGGAACTCATCTGCTGCGCGACGGTGGAGAGCTCCTCCGAGGCGGAGGCCAGGGACTGGGCGTTCGAGCTGACGGAATCCAGGGTGACCTTGAGGCTGGCGGTCATCTCCTTCTCGCGTTTCTCGGCGGCAAGTTTTGCGGTGATGACTTCCCAAGTGACCATCGAGCCGAGTTGATTTTTGTTCTGGTCGTAGATGGGGCTGACGCGGAGATCGAGGGTCTCGGAGCCGAGGGCGATGTTCGCCTGGCGCGGGAGGTTCCGGGGATCGCTGAGCACGCTGCGCTGATAGCTGGGGTTCTTGTGAAAAATGTCGATGTTCTGGCCGATCATCTTGTCGGCGGAGACCGGCAGGTGCTGCTGGAGGGTGCGCAGGGTTTTCGTGGAAGCGGGATTGAGGTAGCGGATGACGAGATCCTTGTCGGCGAACATCACGTTCATGGGCGACTGGTCCATCATGGAATTGATCCGGGCCACTTCGGTCCGCTGCGCGGCGACCTGACTCCAGTCCACGCTGTCCTGATTGAAGACCAGATGCAGCCCGCTGCGGGCCGTATTGAAGGCCTTGGCCATGTCGGCCACCTCGTCGTTGCCATGTACCGGCACATCCGCCGAAATATCACCTTTGGCGAGCCCCATGATCGCCTGCTGCACGCGGCCCACGCCACCGACAATCGAGCCGGACAACCACCAAAGCATGCTGCCGACAAGCACGATCCCGGCCATCGAGACCACGGCGGTTTTGCGCAACAGGCTGCTTTGATTGGCGGAGAATTCATCCTGATCCGCCCGGACGAGAGTGACGAAGCCGCCGCCGGCGTAACCCATGACCGGCCGGCTGCGGGCATAAGCGCCCGCCTGGATGACATCATGTCCGGCCTTTTCGCTTTTTATGGCGTGGCGGGCGAGACCATGCCCGGTGGCGGGCTTTTTCAGATCGATGGCGTCGCGGACAAACGAAACGCCTTTCTCCGCGAGATTGAAATGCAGGACGTCAGCCAGATAGGCGTCGGCCTTGCCGTGGGTGGCCGGATCGACATCCACCAAGAGTTCGCCTTTGGCATCCATCACGGTGATTTCGGTGCTCGGCAGGCCGGAGCTTTTGTAGCCGGCATATTCCGCGCTCACCATCGGCTCGATCATCGATGAGGAATCGAAATAGTTCTGCCAGTAACCGCGGATTTCCCCCGTGACGCCGTCCTTGATGGGCGCGGTGAAGGTCATGTTCCAGGCCGGGGCCTTGTCCCCGTAGACGGATGCGACCAGTTCGTTTTTTTCGGGGGGACCAACCACGGTGCCGGTCAGGGCTCCGGGAGAGTCGTCCGTGGTGAATTTGCCCGCGACCGCCCTGCGGAATTCCTCATTGGCGGCGAGTTCGCGGCCGATCAGCGACAAAGCCTTGGGCAGGGGCTCGCCCTTGGCATCGCGGGAATTCGCCGCCACCACATGTCCCGTGGCATCCAGGATCAGGCTGAGGCTGTAGCAACCGTAACTGGCGGCGTAACTGTTGAGCAGAGTGACCATGCTCATGCGGTCTTCCATGGAAAGCTGCGACAGGTCGCGATGGACGGCGGGATTGAGGCAGAAGGCCTGCACGTCGCCGTAGCGCTCAAAGAGACAGCGATCAATCTTGTCCTGCAGGGAGGCTGCGGAGTATTCGATCCCGCGCAGGTGTTCCTCACTCATCACCCTCGATTGAAAAACCACGGCGGCGAACACGGCCGCGAGGCTCAGGGCGATTCCAATGATGGCGGGAAGGAGTATCTTTGATTTGAGTTTCATGCTGGGCGGGGACGGGCGCGGTTTACGGTGATGGTTCGATGCTGAGACTGTTCACGAAAACGAGGAGCCCACCGGAATGAAGGAGCGGGGGCCGAAGTAGTCGATGTAGCGCGCGGACCAGTGGCTCCATTGCCGGGTCTCGTCGCTTTTCCAACTGTGGTAATGGCGCACGCAGCTTTCGTAGAGCTCCTGGGCGGGAGCGTGGACTCCGGGTGAGGGTTCATTTTGCACCATCGAGAAATGGGCCTTTGCGCGCCGGTATTCGGCCCACGGGCAAACGTAGAGACGAACCCGGTCGATCCGGCCATCGACCCGACCGTCGACCCGACGATCTTCAAGGATGAGGTCAAGGCGGTCCCGCTTGCTCAGATCCGTGGCCACTTTGCGGCCGAAGGAAAGAGTGAGCCCTTCATGCTGTCCGTCGGCGGAATCGTGATTGTGATAGAAGGTGAAGACCATGAGCGCCCGGTGGTCGGCGAGCAATTCGGTGGCGAAACCTTGATAGGCCGGCGGGACCAGCGGGAGAAGTTGGGCGAGCAGTGGCGCAACCGGCGCGAAATATTCCGGGTCGCGCCTGATGTTTTGCAGATGGGTCCGGAAAACATTCAGCCCATGCTTGTTCCAGGCCCGGGACCAGCCGAGGCCCTTGGCCTGGCGTTTTTGCTCCAGCGCGTTCATGAGTTTTCGCAAAAACCAGTTGGGCCGTTGCTGGAGATTGAGCTCCCGCATGAGCGCCGGCAGTGAGAGTTCACCAATGGCGAGGGATTCGGCGTCGAGCGGCAGGGTGTCGGAAGTCATGGGGAAATCGAGGTGGCGAATAAGATCAGGGGCGTCACTTTTTAAGATTGGCGGAGTCGACGACGGCCTTGAGGGCGGCGGAGAGGCGGGCGAGTTCCTGGGCGGCGGCGAGGGTGTTGTTGGCGCCTTCGGTGGTGTTCTTGGCGGCGAGGGAGACATTGGTGATGTTCCTGGAGATCTCGGTGCTGCCCTTGGCGGCCTCGTTGGCGTTGCGGGCGATCTCGTTGGTGGTGGCGGACTGCTCCTCCACGGCGCTGGCGATGGTGTTGGAAATGTCGTTGATCTGGCCGATGACCTTCGCGATCTCGGCGATGGCGGTGACGGCACCTTTGGTGTCGGCCTGGATCGCCTCGATCTTGCCGCTGATGTCCTCGGTGGCGGCGGCGGTCTGCTTGGCGAGTTCCTTGACCTCGTTGGCGACGACGGCGAAGCCCTTGCCGGCCTCGCCGGCGCGGGCGGCCTCGATCGTGGCGTTGAGGGCGAGCAGATTCGTCTGTTCGGCGATGGAGGTGATGACCTTGATGACCTTGCCGATCTCGAGCGAGCTATCGCCGAGTTTGCCGATGGTCCGGTTGGTTTCCTCGGCGACTTTGACGGCGGAGGTGGCGACGCGGGCGGCGTCGTTGGCGTTCTTGGCGATTTCCTTCACGGAGGCGCTCATCTCCTCGGCGGAGGTGGCGACGGTGGCGACATTCTTGCTGACCTGCTCGGAGGCGGAAGCGACGACGTTGGACTGGGCGGACGTCTCCTCGGAATTGGAACTCATCTGCTGCGCGACGGTGGAGAGCTCCTCCGAGGCGGAGGCCATGGACTGGGCGTTTGCGCTGACGGCATCCAGGGTGACTTTTAAACTGGCGGTTATTTCCTTCTCGCGCTTTTCGATCGCGATTCTTTCGGTGATGATGTTCCAGGTGACCATCGAGCCTTGAAATTCATTTTGCGCATTATAGATGGGGCTGACGAGCAGATCGAGGGTCTCGGGACCAACCGCGATGTTGGCCTGGCGCGGGAGATTTTTGGGATCGGACAGCAACCGGCGCTGGTAACCGGGGTTCTTGTGGAAGATGTCTATTTTCTGGCCGAGGATCTGGTCAACGGGCACAGGCAGATGCTGCGCGAGACGACCGAGAGTCTTGATCGAGGCGGGATTCAGGTAGGTGATGGTGAGATCCTGGTCAGCGAACATGACATTCACCGGGGCGTTCTCGAGCATCGCCTTGAAAGTTGTCTGGTCGAACGCGGCGGTTGCATCTGTTTCTTGGATTGATTTCATCGGATGACGGGTGGGGAGGTTGGTCGAGGGAGTGTTGACGATATCGGTGGCGAGCGGACCGACGGCTCCCATGACTTCGGCGATAAGGGTGGGCGGGACATTGAGGGCCTTGAGCGTGGCCGAAAGATGCCGGGCCACCTGGCCGAAATGCTTTTCTTGAATCGGCATCCGGGCGTGCGCGGTCTTCATGTCACGGCCCCGGTAAATCTCCGGGCCGCCGAGCGCGGTGGTGAAAAACGCCTTCTGCCGCTGCTTCAGCCAGGAAAGTTTGACCTTGGCGAAAAAGGGCTGGAGCAATGGATCCGCGAGCACGCGTTCATAAAACTGCTCTACGGTCGCATCAATGGCGGCCTCGCCGCCCAAACGATCGTAGAGGGAAATGTCGGCGGCGGTGTTGGGATTCATGGGGCTCATGGGAGGGCTGTCGGCCTTTCTTTGCCTTACGCCACTTTCGAATGGGCTGCGCCGTTCTTCTCGTGCAGATCCACGGTTTGCTCGGTATCGATGATCAGGAGCAGTTGACCCTTCAGTTTGTAGACGCCGCGGACGAGCTGGCGGGCGACGCCGGTCAGGGTCTCCGGCGGACGTTCGTAGGTTCTCTCGTCCACTTCTAGGACGTCGCCAATCTCGTCCACGAGCAGGCTGACGGCTCCGTCGTCGGTGCGGACGACAACATTCATCGGCAGCTTGTCAGGGGCGCGCTCACGCAATGCGAGGCGGCGCCGGAGGTCGATGGCGGTGACGATCTGGCCACGGAGATTGATCAGGCCGGTCACAACATTCGAGGCGAGGGGCACGCGGGTCATATCCTGAAAGCGGATGACCTCCTGCACGCGGAGCACTTCCACCCCGAAAAAAAGACCATCCACATAGAAAGTGCAGAATTGCTTGGAGGTGCTCATGGGAAGGAATAAGCGGGGGGGGACGTGGCTGACGTTGATTTTTTACGCAGCCGGCTCGTAGAAACTTGGGTCGGCGGTGCGGATGAGCCCCGGCACGTCGAGCAGATCGGTGACTTTGTTTTGGACGACAATGGAGCCCAGCAGACCCTTGGCGTTGGTGCGGCGCCGGACCGTCACCGCTTCGTTGACGATGTCGTTGATGCGACCGACGATCAGGCCAACACTGCGGCCTTTCTCGGAATAAACCACCACTTGCAGGGTTTCGGATTCCGTTGAACCCAAGGACGCTTGGCCGGCGACGTAGTCGGCCACCCGGATGAGCGGCAGGATCTGGCCACGATACTGGACGACCTCCTGGGCACCGGTGTGCTCAATCAAGGATGGGGCAAATTCTTCCAACCGGGCCGCCATATCGAGAGGTATGGCCATGCGGTGATCGGAGCCCACGCTGAAAAGCAGCAGAGTCTGGCGCAGGTCGGCGTTGTCCTGATTGCGCGTCTTGTCTTCGAGCATCGCACGATCGCGGGTCTCGGAGACGACATTGGCGTGCTGGGCGAATCCGACCACGTCAAGAATCAGGGCGACTTTTCCGTCACCCATGATGGTGGCGCCGGCGAAACTGGAAATGCCCTTGAGCTGTTTACCGAGCGGTTTGACGACAATTTCCTCGGTGTCGTTGATCTCATCCACGACGAGCCCGAACGGGCGTCCGTCAGCCTGGAGCACGATGATGTTGACGACTTCGTCCTGGGCGTCGGCATCGGTTTTTCCCTTGGGCGAGGAGACGTTGAACTGCTGGTTGAGATAGGCGAGGGGCAGCAGCCGGCCGCGCAGGCGATAGACGGGGGAGCCATAGAGCTGCTCGATTCCCTTGCGGGCCTGCTCGCCTTCGAGGCGGACAAGCTCAAGAAGACTGACCTGCGGAATGGCGTAGCGGTCACCACCGCTGGTGACGATGAGGGCGGGAATGATGGCGAGGGTGAGCGGAATCTTGATCTTCAGCGTGGTGCCCTGGCCGGCCTGGGTCTGGAGATCGATGGAGCCGCCGATCTTTTCGATGTTGGTTTTGACGACATCCATGCCGACGCCGCGGCCGGAGACATTCGAAATTTTTTCCGCCGTGGAGAGTCCCGGGAGAAAAATGAGATTCATCGCCTCGCGCTCGGAGAGACGGGCGGACTGCTCGGCGGTGATGAGGTTTTGCGAGACAGCCTTGGCCTTGACGCGTTCGAGATTGATGCCGCCACCGTCATCCATGATCTCGATGTTGACCTGGCCGCCTTCGTGATAGGCGCGGAGCGAGAGCAGGCCTTCCTCGGACTTGCCGGCGCCGCGGCGCTTTTCGGGAGACTCGATGCCGTGGTCGATGGAATTGCGGACGATGTGGGTGAGCGGATCCTTGATGGCCTCGATGATGGTGCGGTCGAGCTCGGTGCTCTGGCCGGCCATGATGAGCCGGACTTTCTTGCCCAGTTCATGGGAGACATCGCGGACGACGCGGGGAAACTTGGCCCAGACGTTGCCGATGGGCTGCATGCGCGTTTTCATGACGCTTTCCTGCAGCTCGGTGGTGATGATGTTCAGGCGCTGGGCGGCGGTCAGCAGCGCGGCCTGGTCAAAATTGGTGGTGTTGGCGACGATCTGGTTGCGGGCGAGCACGAGTTCACCGACGAGATTCATCACCTTGTCGAGCTGACCGACATCGACGCGGATCGCATTGTCAGCGACGCTGGGTTTCGTGCTGACCTCGGCGGTGGCGACAGGTTCGGGCGTGGCCGGGTTGGTGGTGGTGGCGGGAAGCGGGATGGGCGGGGTCGTCGGGGTGGACGTGGTTTCCTCGGCATAGATTCCGAAAGCGGCACTGGCTGGTGCGGGATCTGCGACCGCGGCGGGAGCAACCGAAGTCGAAGCGTCTTCGTCCGCAAATAGCCCGAAGGCGGCGTTGGCCGAGGCGGCGGATTTTTCCGGAGCGGCCGGAATTTTCTGAAGCTCCTCCAGCCGGGCAAGCAAGACAGAGTGGTCGGCTTTGCCGTCTGTTCCGGTGGCTTCGAGAGTGCGCAGCATGCCGCGCAGCGCATCCGAGAGCGCGAGCAGCGTGGTGATCATTTCCGGCGTGGTGTGAATCTTGGCCTCGCGCAGCAGGCTGAGCAGATTTTCCCCGCAATGGGCCGTTTTCTCGATGTTGGCGAGGCCGAGACAGCCGGCTGTGCCTTTCAGGGTGTGAATCACCCGGAAAATAGTGTTCATCGTATCGCCGCCGCCCCGACCCTGTTCGAGGGTGAGCAGTTCGCGATCGAAGCGATCCAACCCTTCGTGACTTTCCACCAGCAGGTCTTTGATGAGATCCTGCTGGAGCGTTTCATTCATTCCCATGGGAAATGGTCAGGTGGGCAATACTTTCGCGACGACGGCGAGAAGCTGTTCCTGACTGAAGGGTTTTACGATCCAACCGGTCGCCCCGGCGGCACGACCGAGGGTTTTCTTGGCCGGATCAGATTCGGTGGTGAGAAGAATGATGGGGGTGCGGGCAAAGGCCGGCAAAGCCCGCAGTTGACGGGTCAGCTCGAGTCCGTCCATGACAGGCATGTTGACGTCGGTGATGACGAGATCGACGCTCCGCTGTTGCAGGGTGTTGAGTGCCTCGCGTCCATCGCACGCTTCCAAGACTTCATGACCGGCGCCTTTCAGGGTGAAGGAGACCATTTTCCTCATCGTGGCCGCATCATCGACGGTGATAATTCTTTTGCTCATGACAGGTTGCGGGCGGTTTGGATCAATGCCTAGCAGCCGGCGGGGCACCGGATGGTTGAGCTGCTCTGTTGGAAGTGCGAATCATGCGGGACAAAATCAGGCACCCCTGTCGCTGGCGGCCGGACAGGTAAATCTGATTTGTCCCGTAAGTATCGGCGTGAGGCGGGCTTTCTTTAGCATGGAATTTCATGGGATGGTTTTTAGAAGGCGGCGTCTGCTACCACAGCTCGACACTGCCTTCGGCCGACATTGGGTTGGCGGCGGCGGGGGCCTGAGTGGTCGGTGGAGTTGGCCCGGCGGCGGGTTTGGGAGGTGGAGTGCCTGGCGGGTCAAATAGCTCGATGTCCGCGTGGTTGTGGGCGGCGGCAAAGTCGGGGCCGGAGCCTTGGTTTTCCCCGTTGATAGCGTTGTGATGAATATCCACCTCGGAGCGCATGGTATAGCGGTCGATGTGATGGTCTGTCAGACCCTTGGTCTCGACCTTGACTCCCGACTGACGGGCGGCGGTGTGGGCCGCGTCGGCAAGTTCTGCGACTGCGTTTTGCAGGGCAAGCAGGGGGGAGCATGCGACGGAGGCAAAATCCACCTGGTCCAGGGCGGAACGGGTGTTGACCGCCAGTTGGGGCAGAAGTTCGCTGATGTGCAGCAGCACCTTCAGGGAGCTGTCGCGGTAATCATGCAGACTTTCCGTATCCTTGTTGAATTCACAGACCAGCTCCTTGCTGAAATTGGCGTTTTCCTCCCGGATCTCGCGGAAACCGGCCACGACCTGGTCAAGTCCGCTGGTGAGTGTATCGAGATCCTTGGCCAGTGCTTCGCTGAGCTCGCTGGTTTCACGGGAAATCGAGCTCGTGTGGGCGGAAAGAACTTCCAGTCCGGTGCCTTGGCCGACGTGAGCGGCCTGGACCTCGGCGTTGAGCCCGATGAGCTGGATCTCCAGCGAGAGTTCGCGCATGAAGCCCGTGAAATTGGTCGTCATGCCTCCGATTGGCGCGATTGTTTCGTGGGCGGCTTTCGCCTGGTGATCGGCGGTTTTCATGAGCTGCTGCACGTCCGCGACTGAATCGAGCAGGATCTGCACGGCACCGTCGACCCCGGTGGTCACCGTATCGAGATCACGCAAAGCCAGGCAATTGCCATCCAGCGCCTCCATCTGCCGGATGATTTGGTTGAGGCCGTCGCCAATGGTCTGACCGGCCTTGGTCATTTCTTCCGCCATGCCGCTGAGTTGGGCGACGGCGATCCGCCCCGACTGTTCAATGAAATGCAGGGAGGTGCAGGCGCTGGAGCGATCAAGGGGCAAAGAGGCGAAACGGGTTTCCATCTCCTCCAGCACCGTGCGGATGTGCTGGAGTTTCTGGTTGAGAATGTCCTGCGACTGGAGCGACATGACCACGCGGCCGGTCTCGTCGTCGAGCGCATGGCTGACTCCGCTTAACCGGGTGTCGCGGTCGCGGTTTTTTTCATAGCTGACCTTCATCGCGGCCAGCGAGTCGGTCATGTGCTGGCGCAGGCCGGCGACAGATTTTTTGGCGTGGCTTTGCTCGTTGAGGAGGTGGGAAATGGCGTTGGTCAGGATGGCCTGGATCTCGCGGATCAGTTGGAATTTCTCCCGAAACCCACCCTCCACCCGCATGCGGATGCGGTCGATCTCGCGGGCCAGGGCATAGAACATGTCCTGCACATCGGGTGGCAGGCAGGCCGACTCGACGCGAAAAAGAGTCTTCACGAAATTCAACGGCGCCAGGGTTCGCACCAAGGTCTGCTCGGTGGCAAGGGTCTGGCTGATCCGTTCGCTCGAGTTGTTCAACTGGCGGATCAACTGCTCCATGTTCCGATCGTTGTTCTCGACAAATTCGACCGCGCGCCAGATGTGCTGGGCGGCGTCTTCGATCATGATTTCGCCGCCGCCCTGGCCGAGGGCGAGCGAGATGAGCGATTCGCAATGCGCGACGAGATCCCGTCCGGTGGTGGTGATGTTCTCGAGCGACGTGCCGATCTGAAGAAAACGTTCCTCGATCTCCTTCATGGCGCCATCCACCGCCGACGCCTGGGCCTGGACCTGCGCAAAGCACGGGGGCAGATCCCGCCGGATCCGCTTGTTGAATGGCGTCAGGCGCGACCATTGCGCGACAACTTGCTGGCGGAATGCGGCGGAATTCATGACGGGGGCTGGATCAGCTTGTAGACCGTCGCTTTGCCGTGGGTCACGGGTGACCAGGCGGGATCGAGATTGATCGTGGTTTCCGCAGTGCCGAGAAAGAGGGCGCCCTGCGGCTGAAGACAGGTGCGGATCTTTTTGAGGATGGTCTGCTTGGTCGGTACATCAAAATAGATCATGACATTCCGGATCAGCACGATGTCGAAGGGCGGAAAAATCGGCCAGGGCTCGATCAGGTTCATCGGCCGGAATTCGATCATTTTGCGGATATCCTCCTTCACGATCCAGCGGTCCATGTTCTTGACGAAATATTTGAAGAGCAGGGGGGCGGGCAGGCCGCGGTTGACCTCGAACTGGTTGTAGCTGCCGGTGCGGGCCTGCGTCAGTACGGTGGGCGAAAGATCGGTGGCCAGAATTGAGACATTCCAGTTGGCGAGCTGGGGGAAGTTTTCCCGCAGGAGCATGGCGAGACTGTACGGCTCCTGGCCGGTCGAACACGCGGCCGACCAGATGGAGATTTTTCTCTGGGCCGCGCGCTGCTCCATCAATTGCGGGATGATGGTGTGGCGCAGGGCTTCAAATGGCTGGAAATCCCGGAAGAAAAAAGTTTCGTTGGTGGTGAGCGCGTCGATCGCCTTGGCATGCAGCGCGCCGTAGACGGGATCCTTCTTCATCAGCGCAATCAGCTCACCCAAGGACTTGCAGCCCTGGCTGTGCACGAGATTGGCGAGCCGGGATTCGATGAAGTATTCCTTGCCGGGATCGATCACGATGGCCGCGTTTCGCTTGGCGAGCCCGGTGATGTAATCAAATTCTGTCGCGGTGATGGCCATGGGTGTGATCAGGCGACCGGGTGCAGCGGACGGACAGGGAGACGGCGCAGGATTTCCGCGGCGATCTGCGCAAGGGGCAGGACTTTGTCGGCGAGTCCGGCCTGCGCGATGTAGCCGGGCATGCCCCACACGACGCTGGTGGCCTCGTCCTGCGTGAGAATGCGACCGCCGCGTTCGCGGATGAATTCGCAGCCGCGCAATCCGTCCTGGCCCATCCCGGTCATGATCAGGGCGAGCGTGGCCGGGCCGTACACGGCGGCGACGCTTCGGAAAAGCACGTCCACCGCGGGACGGCAGGAATTTTCCGGCGGATTGTCCTGCAGATGAATCCGGACCCGCATGCCCTCGCGCACCACTTCCATATGCATGCCGCCCGGGGCGATATAGACCGAGCCGGGCTCGACCAACTGGCCTTCCTCACCCTCGTAAAATTTGTTGGGAGAATCTTTGCCGAGCCGTTCCGCCAGCATCTTGGTGAAGAGTGGGGGCATGTGCTGCACGATCAGCCCCGGTACCGGGAGAGGGGTGGTGATGCCGCTGAAAAGTGTGGCCAGGGCGTTGGGCCCGCCGGTGGAGCAGCCTATGCACCAGATATCGGGTGCGGCCGCCGCGCTTTTGGCCGGCGCCAGTTTTATCGCCGTGGCTCCGGCCGCACGCGGCGGCAGCGGCTGGATCGCACCGGAAGGGGGGAGCACATGCCGGCAGTGCAGTTTTATTTTGGGAATCAGCTCCGCCTGGAGGCGGGCCAGACCCTCGGTCACGTTGCCCACGTTGGCCGGTTTCGTGATGTAGTCGGTCGCCCCGGCGGCGAGGGCGTCGAGGGTTGCCCCGGCGCCTTTCAGGGTGAGCGTGCTGAACATCAGCACGGGGAGCTTCGGGTAGGTTTTGCGGAGTTCGCGGACGGTCTGGAGCCCGTCCATCTCCGGCATTTCCACGTCGAGGGTGATCACATCGGGATTCACCTGCGGAATTTTTTGGAGCGCGATTTTGCCGTTCGCCGCCGAGCCGACCACTTCCAGATCGGAGTCGGCACCGAGCACTTCGCTGATCATGCGCCGCATGACGACTGCATCATCCACAACGAGGACACGGATACGGGGCATGGTGGGAAAGGGTGGCGGTTAATTGGCCAGGCCGAGCAGGCGAAGTTTATCCACCACCATTTCTCCGGTCATCGGCTTCATCAGGAAATCGTTGCTCCCCTGGGCCAGGGCTTCGCCCACATCCTCCATGGAGTTGTGGGAAGTGACCATGAGGAGTTTGGTTTCGGTATAGGCGGGATCGGCCCGCACGGCCTTGACGAACTCCAGGCCGTTCATCCGGGGCATGTCCCAATCAACGAGCGCGAGATCGATCGGCGCGTGCAGTTGGAGTTGTTCGAGCGCCTGAACCCCGTCCTCGGCTTCATAAATATCCGTCGTGAATTCCGCCAAATAAGACGCGAGCAGCCGCCGCATTGTGCGGGAGTCATCAATGATTAAAGCTTTCATGGTCCAAGTGCCGCCCCGGTTGTTAATAGGCAAAGGATTGCCTTGGGGGCTAGCCGTGTATCGGCACGACGGGATTCCAGTTGAGGTGCATTCTGTAAGCCCGTTGTCCGGTACGTTTTTTCAAGGGGGCATCTTTTCTAGTCCGGGAGTCAATGGCCTGTGGATTGGGCCGCTTTGTTTGCATGCGCCCATGCGTAGATCCGGAGATCCCGGTATCCCGTGGAGCGATGAATCGGCTTGATGTCGTTGGCAGGCACATGGTCCCTGCCTGTGATTGAGCCAGAGCTTCCGCTATCGTGGCAGTAAGCATACCTATCGGCCGCGGGTGGGATTGACCTCCGCTTCTCTTGCCAAATGCCGCGCCTATCTTGGCATGCGCAGCGGCTTGTCATTCCAGTGCACGGCTTCGCCGTGAATGCCGCCCGTTCCGCATGGCCAGCTTCGAAGTCGCAGTGCCCGGGGATTTCCCTTCGTCCGCCATTATGTACTATAGATAGCCGTCCGTTGACCGATAGCAAAGATGTTACCCAACCACGCTGCGGGTGATATAAACCTATGTTCAAGAATCTTACCATCGCCCACCGGTTTGGCCTCGGCTTTGCCTTGCTTGTCGTCCTGAACGCTGCCTCCGCGGTGATCTTCTTCGTCACACTTCGCGGTATAAAAACGGAGATCACGGACATCAGTCAGAATGCCCTGCCAGCCATTCAGCTCATCAATCAGATGCAAAAAGACACGCTGACCTACCGCATTCTGACCAATCGCCACGTCCTCACCGAGGACGAATCCGAAAAGCGCCAGATCGATGGCCAGTGCGACGAAATCGCCCAGGGCATTCTCAAACAAATCAAGAGCTACGAACCCTATGTCAGTGACGCCGAGGAGCGGGCGCTCATGGGAAGGATTGAACCTGCGCTTAATGCCTATCGTGAGGTCGCCAAACGCATCCGGGTCCTGAGTCACGAGAAAAAGGATCAGGAGGCGCTCGCCCTGCTGAAGGGCGAAGGTGCCAAGACCTATGCGGCCTTTGACGAGGCCGTGTCCGCCGGTGTCGATTTCAACAACAAGGCGGCCCAACAGCAATCGAGGGGCATTGATACGGATGCGTCCCACAGCATGTCGGTGACGATCGCCCTCAGTATCGGCTCCTTTGTCGCAGCCATTCTGGCCGGGATATTGATCACGCGGGGAATCAATGCCCGTCTTCGTCAGGTGGCCAGTGGTCTCAACGATGGGGCCGCCCAGGTTGCCTCCGCTTCAGGTCAGGTTTCCCGTGCCAGCCAGTCCCTGGCGGAAGGTTCCAGCGAACAGGCCGCCAGCCTCGAGGAAACCAGTTCCTCGCTCGAAGAGATGGCATCAATGACCAAGCGCAACGCCGAGAGCGCCCAGCAGGCCAAGGAACTTTCCAACCAGACGCGGACATCGGCCGACACCGGCAACGCGCAGATGAACGAAATGCGTCGTGCCATGGACGCGATCAAGAATTCATCGAACGACATCGCGAATATCATCAAGACCATCGACGAAATTGCGTTCCAGACCAACATTCTCGCGCTCAATGCCGCGGTTGAAGCGGCCCGCGCCGGTGAGGCCGGGGCGGGATTCGCCGTCGTGGCCGACGAGGTGCGGGCCCTGGCGCAGCGCGCCGCCCAGGCCGCCAAAGAAACGGCCGGCAAGATCGAGGATGCCATTCAGAAGAGCAATCACGGGGTCGTGATTTCTGACGGTGTGGCGAAAGCCTTGGGTGAGATTGTCGACAAAGCTGGCAAGGTTGACTCGTTGGTTGCGGAGATTGCCACCGCCTCACGGGAGCAAAACGAGGGAATTGGCCAGGTGAACAACGCCGTCGGGCAGATGGACAAGGTAACCCAATCCAACGCCGGCAATGCCGAGGAGACTGCCGCTGCCGCCGAGGAACTCAACGCGCAGGCGCAGGTCATGAAAGAAAATGTCATTGAATTGCTTCGGCTGGTCGGAGGCTCCGGACGGAACAGTGTGATCGATTCTCCCCATTATGGTTCTGCACCGGCCGCAAAGAAGCAACCGGCGGCCATGCACCAGATGACCACGACGAAAAGACCTTCCGCGGGTAACAGCGCACCTCGCGCGCATTTGGAAAAGGCCCGGTCAGTCCCGGCTCCTGCCGGCACGACGAACGGCTGCGATGAAGACTTCTTCCAGGATTCCTGATTTTATCGGACTGGCTGAATCGCAATAGAGTATCGCCATGTACGGTGCGCTTTACAGGCGCGACGGTTTCTGGCCTAATTTGCGGATGGTAAAAAGCACCGGCACCTACACAGGCGAACTCAACTGCCAGCTCACCCATGGCCCCTCAGGCAAGGTCATCGAGACCGACGCCCCGGTGGACAATCATGGTCGCGGACAGGCCTTTTCGCCCACGGATCTTACCACCGCTTCGTTTGCCTCCTGCATGGTCACGACCATGGCGATCGCCGCCCGGACGAAACTGGGCATGGATATTCCCGGGGTGCGCTGGGAAGTCTCGAAAGAAATGTCCACCGACCTGCCGCGCCGCATTGTGCGCATCGCGACGGAAATCTGGCTGCCTTTTTCGCGTTCGATCGATCCGGCGGGTGTCTTGGAAAAAGCGGCGCTCAACTGCCCGGTGCACCACAGCCTGAATCCGTACATCGATCACCCCGTGGTATTTCACTGGGCGGACTGAGCGGGCTTACTTCACGGCGTTGTTGAAACGGTAGTTGCCGTTGAAAATCAGTTCGGTGTCGTCCACGCTGATGCGGACCTTGATTTTGCCGCTGGCACCGTTGATCCGCTCGGCCCGGCCGGTGACCTTGCGGGGCTTGTTTTTATGGTTGAAGGCTTCGCCGGTGAACTCGATGCGTTCGCCCCGGCTGAGTTTCTCCAGATCAGCCGCCGGCACCGTAATGCTGATGCGACCCGTCTCGCTCCAAAAAAACCACGGCCAGACCTTGGCTTCGTAAGTGGTGGAAAATTGATTCTCCGCCCTTTTGAACACACCGGTCGTCAGGCTGACGCTGCCGATATAAATCGACGTCTTCATCGGGGCGATCGTCACGGAGTCCCAATCACCGATGTTTTGGGTGGTATCGGCCCGCAGGATCGCCCCGGAGCCCGAGAGCAGAAGAAAGCACAGAATTAATCGCGATAACATCGGGCCTCACCATGAGTGGGCGCGGATTGCAGGCAAATCGGAAGTGGCGCACTTATTTCCGCGTTGCCATGGGCTGCGCCGGGCCGTTCCTTCGCCCCTATGGCAAAGAAGCCTCAAGTCACCTGGGGCGGTCGTTTTTCCCAAGCGCCCGCCGATCTCATGCTCCGGTTCAGCGAGTCCGTCTCGTTTGACTCCCGCCTTGCCCCGTACGATATCCAAGGCAGCAAGGCCCATTCGGCCATGCTCGCCCACGTCGGCCTGATCACCGCGAAGGAGCGCGACGCGATCCATGCCGGACTCGATGCGATTATGGCGGAGATCGAAGCCGGCAAGTTCGTCTGGCAGACCAAGCTCGAGGATGTGCACATGAACATTGAGCACGCGCTGGCGAAGCGCGTGCCCGCCGCCGCCAAGCTGCACACGGCGCGCAGCCGGAACGACCAGGTGGCGACCGATATGCGGCTCTACTTTAAAGCCGCCTGTGCGGAAATCTTCGTCAAGCTTGATGCCGCCCAGCGCGCCATTCTAAAAGTGGCCGAGGCCCATGCCGATGTGTTGATCCCGGGCTACACCCACCTGCAACGGGCCCAGCCGGTTTATCTTGCGCATCATTTGCTGGCCTATCTCGAAATGCTGCAACGCGACGCCGAGCGCATCGTCCTCGTGGCGGAGCATGCCAACTGGTGTCCGCTCGGCTCCGGGGCCATCGCCGGCACCACGCTGCCCATCGATCGCGAATTCACCGCGAACCGGCTCGGCTTTGTCGATGCGGGGGGAAATCCGCAGGTGACGCAAAACAGCATGGATGCGGTCAGCGACCGCGATCTCTTCATCGAGTTCGCTTCCGCCTGCGCCCTCGTCGGCGTGCATCTTTCGCGAATGGCCGAGGATCTGATCCTCTGGGCGAGCCAGGAATTCAGATTTATCGAACTGCCCGATGCTTTTTGCACCGGCTCCAGCCTGATGCCGCAGAAAAAAAATCCGGATTCGCTCGAACTTATCCGCGGCAAATCCGCGCGGTTGCAGGGCAATCTGCACACGTTGCTCGTGCTGACGAAGGGGCTGCCGCTCACCTACAACCGAGACTTGCAGGAGGACAAGCCGCCGGTGTTCGACAGCCATGACCAGACGGTGCTTTGTCTTGAAGTGCTGGCCGGCACCATGGCCGGAATGGAGATCCATCGCGTCCGTTGCGCCGCCGCCGTGGCCGATCCCGCGCTGCTGGCCACCGACCTGGCCGACTATCTCGTGCGCGCCGGCGTGCCGTTCCGCGAGGCGCACCACGCGGTGGGGGCGGTTGTCAAGCTCGCGGAGGAATCCGCACTGCCCATCAACCAACTGTCCTACGATCAGGTGAAAAAAATCCATCCGGCCCTCCGGCCCGATTGGGCGGAGTCCTTCTATCTGAGCAAAGCCATGGCCCGTCGCACGGGCACAGGCATGCCCGGCCCCGCGCAGTTGAAGCGTCAGCTCAAACGCTGGAACAAATTGCTGGGTTGATCCCATGATCGGTTTTCAAATCACACGGTGGGGAATTCAACTTCTTGCTGGAAAAATGGTCCGGTGGCTTGCTGTAGGAGGGGCTTTATGCCCCGATAGTGAAGGGCAGGGTGCGGCGGAAATTTTTATCGGGGCATAAAGCCCCTCCTACAGTTTCATGTTTCTCCCGACGAAAGAACGCGACCCCGCGTTGTATCCCTACCGGCAGGGACTGCTTTTCGCATTCTTCAACGCGATAAACTGGCAGATCGCCACGGCGACGCCGACGGTGCTCTTCATGGCCTACCTCGGCGCGGATTCCTTCCAGACCGGCCTGGTCTACGGCTGGCCGCTTTTGCTCACCCCGGTGCAGGTGCTCGCGACGATGTTGTTGCCGTGGCTGGGTTTCAAAAAACTGACCTTGGCCGGCTGGGGCGCGCGCAGTTGGTTTCTGCTGGTGCCGCTGGGGCTGGCGCTGCTCGCCCGGGCTGGCGCGACGCCGCGGATGATTTTGGCCATGATCACGGCGATGTTTCTTTACTCGTTCAGCCGTTCGATGGGTGCCGCCGCGATCACGACGTGGCTGCAAGGTTTGATTCCGGAATCCATCCGCGGCCGCTATTGGTCGACCGACCAGATCATGAGCGGGATCGCCTCGGTCGGCACGCTGGGTCTGGGGGCGGCGTGCTTTGTCTGGTTGCCGTTGTCATGGGCGTTTTTCGTTTTGTACGCATGCAGTATTCTGGGGGCGTGGCTGGCCCTGCGTTGTCTGCGGACCCTGCCTGATATCGAGCGGCCCACGGTGATGAGTTTCGCCCTGATCCGGGCGGAGACTCCCCGGCATCTGTTTGCCCCCGGCCTTTTCCGGCCGTATCTTTGGCTGGCCGTTTTCTACTTCATGGTCACCACTCCGCTGGTCCCTTTCTCGGCATACTACCTCAAGGCGGTGGCGGGCTTTTCCTCGGCGAGCATCATGGGTTTCACGATCCTGCATTATCTCGGCGTGATCGGGAGCAATTGGTTCATGCGCTCCCGGATCGACCGGACCGGAACAAAACCGTTTTTCCGTCTGGCCTTCGGTTTGTTTGCCCTGGTCACCGCCGGCTGGCTCGTGTGCCTGGAATGGAAACCGGGCATGCTCTGGCTGATGCCGGTGCTGTATGTCCTGCTCGGAGCCGGCACGGGGATTTTCACCGCCGCCAATGTCAGCTACCTCGCCAAGATCCTGCCGGTGGAGGAACGCGCCCTCCCGGTTTCATTGCATGGTGCGCTGACGTATTTCACCGGCGGTCTCGCTCCGGTGGCCTGGGGCCTGGTGCTGAAGACCGGTGGGCCGGTTCCTTCGGTGAATCTGGCGGCGTTTCAATGGTTTCTTGTTTTCACGCTGGCCGGCACGGTGGCGCTGGTGGTGCTCGTCAACCAGCTCGAGGAAAAAGCCGGATACGTCGATCCGCTGCTCGACGGGGATTGGATGTTCCGGCCGTTTCGCGCCGTGTCGGGTCTCATCAAACTTGCGGAGCCGGCCGGACCGCCCGCAGAAAAGAAACCGGACGGGCCGAGCCGGGGCTCGCCCCTGCGCTGAGTTTATTGCACACTGCTCCGTCCACCCTCATGTCCACCATCCGCATTCTCTCCGACCGGGTCGCCAATCAAATCGCCGCGGGCGAGGTGATTGAACGTCCGGCGGCGGTGATCAAGGAGCTGGTGGAAAATTCCCTCGATGCCGGCGCCACCAGGATCGAGGTTGAGTTCCGCCACGGCGGACGCAGCTACATGCGTGTCGAGGACAACGGCAAGGGCATGAACAAGGACGATGCGCTGCTTTGCCTGGAGCGCCACGCCACGAGCAAGATTGTCGAGACCGTCGATCTGGACCGGCTCGGCACTTTTGGTTTTCGTGGCGAAGCGCTGCCATCCATCGCCAGCGTGGCGCGCTTCGAGCTGCAGACGCGGCCGGCGGCGGCGTCTTCCGGCACCGAGGTGGCGGTCAACGGCGGCAAGCTTCTGCATGTGCGCGAGTGCGGTCTGGCACCCGGCACGCGGATCACCGTCACGCATTTGTTCAGCGCGGTGCCCGCGCGCCGGAAATTCCTCAAGAGCGATGCGACCGAATCCGCCCACATCATCCAGGCCGTGCGGCTTTACGCGCTGGCCTGTCCGCAGACGGCCTTCACCCTGATCGAGGATGGACGGATACTGTTTCAATCGCCCGTTTGCCTGACTCTGGTGGAACGCGTCGCGGAAATTTTCGGCCGTCAGTTGGCCGGCGATCTGCTCGCGGTCGAGATGATGGAAGAGGGAATCAAGCTCACGGGCCTGATCGGCCGGCCGGGAGTGTCGCGCACTTCGCGGCACGAGATGATCACTTTTGTCAACCGCCGGCCGGTCGACAGCCGCACGTTGAACTACGCGTTGATCGAATCCTACGCGACGACTCTCGCCAAAGGGCGTTATCCGGTGGCGGTGTTGTTTCTCGACCTCGATCCGGCGGCGGTGGATGTGAACATGCATCCGGCGAAGCGCGAAGTGCGATTCCGCAGCGAAGGGCAGGTGAGGGGATTCGTCATCCGCGCCGTGCTGCAAAAACTGCGGGAGACGGGCCATGTGGCGCCGGTGGCGCCGGCCAATGCGGATGCGGAAATGCGGAAGGCGGAATGGCGGCGGGCCTCTTCATTTCCTGCGCCAGCGGCGTCAACATCGGCACCGGCTGGCTCCTCCGTTTCGGTCACGCCTCATTCGCCTGTGCCGCCGATCATTTTGCCGCCAGCCGGGCCGGCGGGTTCACCGTTGTCGGCGTCTGCGCCTCCGTTCTCGGTTTTTCGCGCCCCGCCGCCGGTGGTGCTTTCGTCCACGGCTGCTCCTTTTGCCCCGCCCCGGACACCGGGTCTGACGGGCTGGCGGTTTCTCGGCACGGCGCATGGTGACTACGCGCTGTTCGAGTCGCCGGCGGGTGTCGTGGTGGTCGACCGGCGCGCCGCGCACGAACGGGTGTGGTTCGAGCGGTTGCAATCACAGTTTGTCCGGGGCGAGCTGGCCAGCCAGCGGCTGCTTTTTGCCATTCCCGTGGAACTTGATGCCATCGGCAGCGCGCTGCTGCTCGACCGGCTGGACTGGCTGGCGAAGCATGGCCTCGAGGTGGGCGAGTTCGGTCGGAATTTTTTCCGGATCGAGGCGGTGCCGGCGTGGCTGGAGCCCGAGGTGGCGGAGGATTTTCTGCGCGATGTGCTGGGGCTGATCCGCGAAGGCCGGCTGGACGAGAAAAATCCGCGGCTCGCCGAGGAGGAACTCGCCCGGCTCGCGGCGCAAAAAGCCGTCCGTCTGCCCGACTCGGCGAATGAGGCTGACGCGCTCGCGCTCCTCGCCCGGCTCTTTGCCTGCAGCCAGCCCCATGCAAGTCCGGCGGGCCGCCCCACGCATTTTGAACTGAGCCGGGGCGAACTGGCGAAAAGGTTTCAGCGGTAGTCCACGCGTAATGGCGGCCGGAGTTCTGCCGGACTAACGGGCGCGATCCTCGTGATTTGCCGGGAAAATATTTTCAATCGCCGTGCAAGTGAAGTTATCTTTAACGCAAAAATTGCGCAGGAAATTTCACTTATTTGCGGCTATTCACGGCTTGCCGGTTCGGTTGGCATGAATCTTGATAGTCAATTGTCATGACCGCCAAATCCTCCGGACGCTCCCAGCCAACCCCAGCCAAGAAGCCCAGCAAGGCTCCTCAGCCGGCGATGAAGGCAAAGCCGCCCGTGGCGAAGAGGCCGGCCCTGCCGCCCGTTGAAATTTTGGCTGCCGTTTCCGGACCGCAAGGCGACGGGCAGGTGGCCAAATTCCGCGCCCAAGTGTTGCATCACCTCATCTCGACGCTGGCGCGACACGCCGCCGGGGCTACGCCCCGGGATTGGTGGACCGCCACCGCTCTGTCGGTGCGCGATACCATTCACGAGCGCATGATCGACACCCAGTCGGTGCACAACGTCCAAAATGTCCGGCGCGTCTATTATTTTTCAATGGAGTATCTCATCGGGAGGCTCTTCGGCAACAATCTGCTGGCGACCGACCTGATGGACACCGCCCGCGCCGCCCTCAAGTCGCTCGGTCAGGACATCGAGGTCATCCGCGAGGCGGAGGAGGACATGGGGCTCGGCAACGGCGGTCTGGGCCGGCTCGCCGCATGCTTCATGGATTCGCTGGCGACGCTCGATTATCCGGCGCTCGGCTACGGCATCTATTACCAGTTCGGTCTGTTCAAACAGCAGATCGTGCATGGTCATCAGATCGAAAACCCCGACCATTGGAACATTCTCGGCGATCCGTGGGCCGTCGTGCATCCGGAATTCATCCAGGAGGTGCAGATCTACGGGCATGTGGACAATGTCTTCGACGATTTTGGCAACAGCCGCCCGCTCTGGACGGGCACGCGCAAGGTCCTCGGCGTGCCGCATGACATCCCTGTGGCCGGCTACGGCACCAAGACCGTCAACCTGCTCAGGCTCTGGGCCTCGCGCGCGACCTCCGACATCGATCTGAAGGTATTCAACGAGGGCGGCTACATTGAGGCCGTGCGGGAAAAATCCCTCGGCGAGAGCATCTCGAAGGTTCTTTATCCGAACGACAAGACCGAGAACGGCAAGGAGCTGCGCCTCGTGCAGCAATATTTCTTCGTGAGCTGTTCGATCCGCGACATCCTGCGCCGGCATTTCCGGCATCCGCAGAATTCCTGGGATAATTTCTCGGACAAGGCCACGGTGCAGCTCAACGACACCCATCCGACGGTGGCCATCACCGAACTGATGCGGATCCTGCTCGACGAGCAGGGCAAGACGTTCGACCAGGCCTGGTCCATCACCACGCGGGTATTCGCCTACACGAACCACACGCTGCTGCCCGAGGCGTTGGAAAAATGGAGCGTGCCGCTCTTCAACCGCGTGCTCCCGCGCCATCTCCAGATCATCTACGAGATCAATTCGCGGCTGCTGCGATCGGTCGAGGAAAAATGGCCGGGCGACGACGGCAAGAAGCGCGTTTGTTCCCTCTTCGAGGAAAACGGGCAGAAGCTCGTCCGCATGGCCAATCTCGCAGTGGTGGGCAGCCATGCCGTCAACGGCGTGGCCGCGCTGCACACCGCCTTGCTGAAGAAGGATCTTTTCCCGGAGTTCAACGAGCTCTATCCGGGCAAATTCCAGAACAAGACCAACGGCATCACGCCCCGACGCTGGCTGCTGAAATGCAATCCGCGGCTCTCGGCGCTGATCACCGGGAAGATCGGCCTGGACTGGGTGCGCGATCTTGACCAGTTGCGCCGGTTGGAGAAATGGGCGGACGATCCCAAGTTTCAGGATGAGTTCATGGCGATCAAACGGATGAACAAGCTCGATCTCGCCGCCGTCATCAAACGGGAATGCGGGGTCGAAGTTTCGGCCGACGCCATCTTCGACGTGCAGATCAAGCGCCTGCACGAGTACAAGCGCCAGCACCTGAACCTGCTCTACATTCTCGCGCTCTACCGCCGCCTGCTCCAGAATCCGTCGCTCGACATCGTGCCGCGCGTCTTCCTGTTCGCCGCCAAGGCCGCCCCGGGTTACGATCTCGCCAAGGCCATCATCAAGGCCATCAACGCCGTCGGCACCCACATCAACGCCGATCCGCGCGTCAACGGCCGGCTGAAGGTCGTCTTCCTCCCGAACTACCGCGTGTCCCTCGCGGAAAAGATCATCCCCGCTGCCGATCTTTCGCAGCAGATCTCCACCGCCGGCAAGGAGGCCTCCGGCACCGGCAACATGAAGCTCGCCCTCAACGGCGCGCTCACCATCGGTACGCTCGACGGCGCCAACGTCGAGATCAAGGAGGAGGTCGGCGACGACAATATCTTCATCTTTGGCAAGACCGTGGAGGAGGTGGTCGCCCTCCAGTCCCAGGGCTACAACCCGTGGGGTTATTACGAGCACGACGAGGAAATCCATGCCGTGCTCGACTGGCTCGGTTCGGATTACTTTGTGAAAGGCGAGCCGAACAACCTGCCGGCCATGGTCCGGCACAGCCTGCTGGAGGGCGGCGATCCGTACCTCGTGCTCGCCGACTTCCGCGCCTACAGCGACGCACAGGCCCGCGTCGACGCCGCCTACCGCGACCGGCGCCGCTGGGCGCGGATGGCCATCATGAACACCGCCCGCGTCGGCAAATTCTCCAGCGACCGCACCATCCGCGAATACGCCAACGACATCTGGTCCCTGAAGCCGGTTAAAATCTAGCCCGGATAATTCGCGGCTCAAGGCGCGCAATATTTATCTGGGTTGCGCTTAAGAAATTCCCCAACGCCGGTCGTTTCACTGTCGGTCGGTGTTGTCAGCGGGACAAGGCTCACGGTGGATTTCCCCGTGAGCATAATGGCCGGTGTTGCCCAAGGCCGGCAAAGGGTTTGATTACAAACATGCAAGAATCTCTGTCATTAGTCTGTCCACATTGCGGAGAGTCGTTTGGTCTGGCTCTGGATGTGAGCGAAGGGAGTGCCGAATTCACCGTCGATTGCGAGGTGTGTTGCCGGCCCATGCTGGTGACCGTGCGGATCAACGATGGAATGATCGAAAGCTGGGATGTGGTGGAGGAATGATCGCGGCATAGGCTGTTTCATTACCGATGAAAATTCAAACCCCTCCTTCGCCGTTCGCCGTAGGCCAGGGAGGGCAATTTTCTTTCGATTTCAAAAGAAGAATGGCGGAAGGGGTGGGATTCGAACCCACGGTGAGTTTTCACCCACGCCAGTTTTCAAGACTGGAGCCATAAACCACTCGACCACCCTTCCGAAAGAAAAACTATTCGTGCAATTTCTCCTCGCAGCGTTCGATTCTTTCGCCATTTGTCGAGTCTGCAAGTTAGCCGCCGGGCCAGGCGGGTGATTTTCCTAATATGGCCAATTTAACAAATGCGGTGGCGGAGTTTCAGGGACTCTATGGTCCCTTTACCGTGGCGGAACGGGTGTTGCAGAAGATCTGGCTGCAGCGCGATTTCGATGGCAGGCGGATGAGTCTCACCGATGGACGCCGGCTCGACATTCTTTCGCCGGGTGAATGGAATCTGTTGGAGGGGCCGGATTTTCGTGGTGCGCGATTGCGGATCGATGGCCGGGAAGTGAGCGGTGAGGTGGAGGTGCACTTCCATGCTTCGGACTGGCGTGCGCACGGACACCCGGCCAATCCCGCTTATCGAAACGTGGTTTTGCACGTTCTGCTGTTTCCTCCGGGAAAGTCCGAATTGCCCGTGCATGACAGCGACGGGGTCGAGATGCCCACGCTGGTGTTGCTCCCCTTGCTGTATCGGGACCTTGAGGAATACGCGGCGGACGATGCGTTGGAAACAATTACGGCGCGTGATGAGTGGCGCCGCTTTGCGGAGTTGGGAAAAAAATCCACCCAAGAAATTCAAAGTATATTGCGGCTGAAGGCGGCTGAACGCTGGCGACAGAAAGTTCATTACGCGCAATTGCGGATCGACAAGCTTGGCTGGGCTGAAGCGGCGCATCAGACAGCGCTCGAGATCATGGGTTATCGGCGGAATCGGGCCGCCATGCTGGCCCTGGCCGCACGCCATCCTCTGGCCGAGTGGGCGGCCGGGGCGGATGCGGAGCCGTGGTTTGTAGAGGGCAGGGCATGGTGGCAATTGCACGGCGTGCGGCCGGCGAATCATCCACAGACTCGCCTGCGGCAGTATGCGGCCTGGGTCAACGTGTGTCCCGACTGGCCGGACCGGTTGGTCAAATGTGCGGAGGAAATGCCGGCGGGTGAAGCAGCGGTGGCTGCGACTGTGGGCGAGACCCGGCAAATTCTCGAATTGCCCAAATGGCGAAAGAAATTGCTGGGTACGATCACGGGCGGGGCCTTGGGTGGGAGCCGATTCGATACGTTGGTGTGCGACGGATTGCTGCCTCTGGCGGTGGCCAAGACGGGGCGGGATCTTTCGGCGATTTGGTTCAATTGGCTTTTGGGCGATGTGCCCTTGGCGGTGCGACAGGCCATGCCCCCGCTGGGGATCGCAGGGAGTCGGGACCGGCCGTTTTGTCACGGTTATGGGCAGGGATTGCTCGGTTGGATTTTGGAACAGCAAGAGGGCGCAAGTGCCTGATTTTACGCGAGCTGGCAGCGGGCTTGACAAGACTTCGCGTGACACTCTACGTTGAGCCCCCTATAAATTAGTTCACTTTCTATTAAAGGTGGGCCCTCGGGTCCGCCTTTTTTTTCCTACACACATCAAACATACACCATGAGCAGCGAAATTCTGTCAGTCCTCGAATACATGGAGAAGGAGAAGGGCATTCCCCGTGCCGACATGATCTCCGCCATCGTCAACGCGATCAAAACTGCCGCTTTGAAGGGTGTGAATTCGGGTCAGGAACTTAAGATTGAGATCAGTCCGAAAAACGGCCAGATGACAGCGTGGGCGCTCATGAAGGTGGTCGACTCCATTTCCGATCCCAAGAAGGAAATCCATATCGAAAAGGCTCAGGCATTGAGGCCGGGGGCGCAATTGGGTGAATTCATTGAAAAGGAAATCGATCCCTCCTATCTCGGTCGCATTGCCGCCCAGACCGCACGTCAGGCGATCATGCAGAAGCTCCGCCAGTTTGAGAAGGAACGCATCTACGACGACTTCAAGGATTCCGTGGGCGATATCGTCAGCGGCACGGTCCGGCGTCGCGAGCGCAACGATCTCTACGTCGATCTGGGCAAAGCCGAGGCGATCATGCCCGGCAAGGAACAGGTCCCCGGCGAAGAATACGCGCCCGGGGAACGCATCCGCTGTCTGCTTTTGGAAATCGAAAACGGCAGCCGCGGTCCGGAGATCGTGCTCAGCCGCGCCCACAACAAATTTGTCCGCCGTCTCTTCGAACTCGAGGTCACCGAGATCGCCGACGGCACGGTGAAGATCGAGGCCTTTGCCCGCGAGCCCGGTTACCGCACGAAGATCGCCGTCACCAGCACCGATCCCAAGGTCGACCCGGTTGGAGCCTGCGTTGGGGCCCGTGGTGCCCGCGTCAAGAGCATCGTGCGCGAGCTCAACGGCGAGAAGATCGACATCATTCCTTATCACGCCGATCCGAAGGAAATGCTCACCGAGGCGCTCAAGCCCGCTGTGCCGCGTGAGACCATTCTCGATGAGAAGAACAAACGCATTCTCATCCGCGTGGCGAACGAGGATCTAGCCGTCGCCATCGGACGCAAGGGCCAGAATGCCCGCCTGACTTCGCGGCTTGTGGGTTGGAAACTCGACATCGAGGAGTGGAAAGCCACCGCCTCCGACCCGCGCGCGCAGGCCATCGGGCTGCTCGTTGCCACCTTTGGCTTCGACAAGGGTGTCGCGGAGCGCCTCGTTGCGCACGGTATCAATTCTCCCGCCGCCTTCGAGGGCGTGGAGGCCGGCGACTTGGTCGCCGATTTTGGATTCACAGCGGAGGAGGCCCAGGGCATCATTGCCAAAGCTTCCGGTACCAGCACCTGATCAACCCGGTAAAAACACGCACTTAACCACCCCTGAATGAGCGCCCGCATCCACGAGATCGCCAAGCAATATAACATTGAGCCCAAGGACATGCTTGCCTGGCTCAAGGAGCAGGGCTTTGTCTCGGCGGATACCAAGTCGGTCTCCAGCACGGTCAGCAAAATCTACTACGACGAGATTGAGAAGAAGTTTGCGGTTCCGGCGGCGCCTGCTGCGGCGGCCGTGGCGACACCGCCTGTAGCCACCCCGGCGGCAGCAGCTCCCGTCGAAACCGAGCCGTCAAGGGTGAAACTGCCGGCCGGCGTCTTCGTCAAGTCGGCTCAGGATGTCGTGCGTGAAAAAGAAGAAGTGGTGAAAGCCGCGGCGGCGGCCCGTGCCGCTGCCATTGCGGCCGCGACGCCGCCTGCGCCGGCCGTGACCTCCAAGCCTGCAACAATATCTGCGCCGGTTGCTGTGCCTCCGGTGGTCAAATCAGCTCCGCCACTTCCCTCGATGGGCCAGCGTTTCAGCGCGGCACCATTCACTCATGCTCCGAAGCCCGCCCCGGCCCCTGCATCCCGGTTTGCGCCCCCGCCGCCTCAGTCCGTGGCAAAAATGCCCGGGTTGACCCCGCCAATGCCAGCCCGTCCGGCGGCTCCGGCGATGCCCTCGGCCGTGAAGACGGCGACTCCGCCCATGCCGCTGGTGCCGGCTCCTTCCTCCGCCACGGTCACCGAGGAGGGCGGTGTGAAAATCATCCACGTCAAACCTCCGGTCATTGTCCGCGATTTTGCTGCCGCCTTGGGACTGAAGCCGTTCAAGCTGATTTCTGAACTGATGGAGATGAGCATTTTTGCGTCGATGAACCAGTCCATCGACGAGGCGGTGGCTACGAAGCTGGCCGAAAAGCACGGCTTTCTGCTGGAAATCAAACATCGGGGGGAAACCCAGCCGGTGGCTCCAAAAAAGGAAGAGCTGAAGAAAAACAAGGAGGACAAGGCGCGTGAGGAAGATCTCAAGAATCTTGTGACTCGTCCGCCGGTCGTGTGCATTCTCGGGCACGTCGACCACGGAAAAACCTCTCTGCTTGATGCCGTTCGCAAGGCGAACGTGGCGGCCGGTGAAGCCGGCGGCATCACCCAGCACATCGGTGCGTACCAAGTGGAGCACAACGGCAAGAAGATCACTTTTCTGGACACCCCGGGCCACGCCGCCTTCACCAAGATGCGCTCCCGTGGCGCGAGCGCCACCGACGTCGCCATTCTTGTGGTGGCCGCTGATGACGGTTTCATGCCGCAGACCGATGAGGCGCTCAAGATCGCCCTCGCTGCGAAGGAACAGGCCCCCGAGCATTTCGCGCTCATCACCGCCGTCAACAAGATGGACGTGAAAGGAGCAAATCTCGATCGCGTGAAGCAGCAGATGCAGGAGCGCGGCATCACCCCGGAAGATTGGGGCGGGGAGACAGTGACGGTGCCCGTGTCTGCCATCAAGGGACAGGGAATCACCGAGCTGTTGGAAATGATCCTGCTTCAATCCGAAGTTTTGGAGCTGAAGGCCAATCCGAAGGCGGAAGCCGCCGGCATCATCATCGAATCCCAGATCGATGTGGGCCGGGGCCCGCTGGCCACGGTCATTGTGCAACGCGGCACCCTGCGCGTCGGTGACGCCATTGTGTGCGGGCCGCATTGGGCCAGGATTCGCGCGATGTTCGATGACAAGGGCGAGAACCTCAAGGAAGCCCCTCCGTCCACGCCGGTGCGGATCATCGGTTGGTCGGGCACACCGGATTCCGGCAGCCGTTTCGTTGCGGTCAAGAATGCCCGCGAAGCGGAAAAAATGGCCGAGGAGGAGGAATATCGCGTCAAGAAAATCGCGGTGACCGCCGCCGCGGTGCCGAAGGATGTTTCGCTTGACGCGCTCTTCGCCAATATCGCCGCTTCCCAGGAAAAGGTGCTGCGCGTGGTGCTCAAGTCCGACGTGTTCGGTTCCGTCGAGGCGGTCCGCAACGTGCTCGAGGGCATCAAGAGCACCAAGGTGAAAGTCGAGGTCGTCGCCGCGGATGTGGGCATCATCAGCAAGAACGATGTGCTCATGGCCGGTGCTTCCAATGCGGTCATCATCGGTTTCAATACGAAGCAGGAGAATGGTGTTTCCGCCGTGGCCAAACACCACGGCGTCACCATCCAGAATTTTGAGATCATCTACGAGCTTGGCGACAAGGTGAAGGAGATGATGGCCGATCTGCTCGAGCCCGATCTCAAGGAGCTCAAGCTCGGTGTGGCCGATGTCCGGCAGATTTTCCCCGTTTCCAAGGGTTTCGTGGCGGGCTGTCTCGTCACCGAAGGCAAGGTCAATCGCGGCGTCGTGGCCCGGGTGCGGCGCGGCAAGGATGCCCTCCACGAGGGCAAGGTCACCACGCTGCGCCGCTTCAAGGACGATGCCAACGAAGTGCGCGCCGGTCTCGAGTGCGGCATCCGGCTCGATGGTTTCGATGACTACAAGGTCGGCGACAAGATCGAGTGTTTCGAAATCCAAAAGGTGCGGGCCTCGCTTTAAGCGAAGCATCCCGCCCACTGGCAATCGGTCGCCCCTCGTCCGCCCATGAGCAACCGCCTTCTTCGCGTCAACGAACTGATGCAGCGTGAAATCAGCGCCTTTTTGCACTCGCGTTACTCCAGTGAGGCCGTGGGCATCACGATCTCCGGGGTCGAGATCACGGGCGATTTGCGCGAGGCCAAGATTTTTTATACGGTGGTGGGCGGAGAACCGGAGAACGCCAAAGCCAGGAAGTGGCTCAGGGCGAAATTATCGGAAATCCGCTCGATGGTGGCCAAGAATGTCGTGATCCGGCATGTGCCGTTGCTGACGTTTCACCACGACGACTCTGCGTCCCGGGCCCTGCGGATCGAGGGACTGCTCGACGAAATCGGGGGAGGGGATAAGCCCGCATGAGCTACTATCCGCAGATGGCAGGCAAGTTTGGTGAATTTTTATCCGGCCTGAAGGGACAGCGGGTGGCTGTCATCGGCCACCAGCGACCTGACGGCGATTGCATCGGCTCGCAGGTGGCGCTCTGCCGGGTGTTGCGGTCGCAGGGGATCGACGCCGTGTGCATCAACGCGGACCCGGTGCCGCGCCGCATCAAATTTCTGCTCGGGGACACGCCTTTTCTGCTGCGCGATGAGGCGAAGCATGACGGCCTGCTCGGCGTGTTCACCGATTGCGCCGATCATGGCCGGGCCGGCGAGAAAACCAAACTGCTCTATCCGTCGCCGTACGGCTGCTTTGACCACCATCTTTCGAACGACGGGTTTGCCCGGTATAACTTTGTCGATACCGGCTCCGCGGCCACGGCGGAAGTGTTGGCGGGAATTTTCCTCGACCATGGTCTGCCGATCGATGCCGTGAGCGCGCAGGCGCTTTACGCCGGCATCATGACCGACACCGGCCAGTTTCGCTTTTCTTCCACCTCGGAAAGGGTGTTCCACATTTGCGGCGCCTTGCTGGCGCGCGGTGCAAAACCCGCCGATGCCGGCAATGAGCTCTATGAGCGGGAATCGCTGGGCAAGATGAAGCTGTTGCAGCATTTTCTCGGCTCGCTCAAATTGGAGTGCGGCGGGCGCGTCTGCATCGGGATTTTGCCCAATGGCATTTTTGAGCAACTCGGGGCCACGGTCGAAGACACCGAAGGCCTGGTCGACTATGCGCGTTCCATCGACGGTGTGGAGATCGGCGCCCTGATCGAGGTCCGGCCGGGAACGATCAAAGCCAGCCTGCGCGCCCAGAATGGCAGCTATCGCGTCGATACCCTGGCCAGTCAGTTCAACGGTGGCGGGCATGCCAGTGCGGCCGGGCTCAATTGGCCGGGCACGCTGGGTGTTTTTTATCCCCGACTCATTGCCGCCATCAACCGGCGGCTCCACGAAGTCGATTCCGCCGCCGCTTCATGAGTTTGAAACCGGTCAAAGAAATTGAAGGCGTCCTCCTCGTGGACAAGCCGATTGGGATGACTTCGCACGATGTGGTGTACCGCCTGCGCCGAAAACTGCAGATCCAGCGCATCGGCCACGCCGGCACGCTCGATCCGATGGCCACCGGCCTGCTGATCATGCTGATCGGGAAAGCCACGCGGATATCGCAGTATCTCATCAGCGTCGACAAGGTCTACGAAGGAGAAATTACACTTGGCAGCACCACGAATTCACAGGACGCCGAGGGAGAAATCATGGAAACCCGGCCGGTCCCGCCGCTCACGGAACCGGAACTGCTGGCCACGATGAAAACTTTTCTCGGCGACCAATACCAGATGCCGCCGATGTTTTCCGCCATCAAGGTGGCTGGCGTTCCGCTCTATAAAAAAGCCCGAGAAGGCGAGGTGGTGGAACGCGAGCCCCGTTTCATCCGGGTGTCTGCCTTCGAACTGCTTTCACTCTCCTTGCCCAAACTCACTTTCCGCCTCGCCTGCACCAAGGGCACCTACGTTCGCACCGTTGCGCACGATCTGGGGACCAAGCTGGGTTGCGGCGCCCATCTTTCGGCGCTGCGTCGGACAGGCAGCGGCAAATTCAGCATCGGCCAGTGCACGACACTGGAGGCCGTGGAGTCGCTTTCCCTCGCAGAAATTGAAAAACTTTTGATTCCGGTGCGCGAGGCAGCACCCAGCGTGGCGTTGTGAGAACGATGCGACCATTCGACGGACTTGCCGGCGTGTCTCTGCCCGATCAAACGGCGCATCTGGCGATCGGGATGTTCGATGGAGTTCATCTCGGCCACCAGACCGTCATCAGTGCGGCGATTCAGTCGGCCCGGAGAAGCAACGGGCTGGCCGGTGTATTGACATTTAACGGACATCCCAGCCGGCTGCTGCGCCCGGATAACCCGACCCGGTTGATTCTGAGCCGTGATGCCAAGCGGCGGGTGCTGGCCCGGTTTGATCTCGATTTTTTGATTGAGCAGGAATTTTCCGCGGAGTTCGCGGGAGTCGGCGCCCGTGATTTTCTGCCGTTGCTCCGGCGCAGTCTGCCCCGGCTGTCCGCGATTTATGTCGGGGAAAACTGGCGGTTTGCCCGGGGACGGCAGGGCGACGTGCCGTTGTTGATCGAGGAAGCGGGCAAAGTGGGCGTCGAGGTCATCAGTGCGCCGCGCCTCAATCACGACGGGATTCCGATCAGCAGTTCGCGGATTCGGGAATTCATCGAGGCCGGGCGGATCGGCGAAGCAAATGCCTTGCTGGGATACTCGTATTTTTCGGAAGGTGCGGTGCAAGCGGGGCGTCGGCTTGGCCGGCAGCTCGGATTTCCCACCTTGAATCTCGATTGGGAGCCCGAGCTTCGGCCACATTATGGGGTTTATGCGGTTTCCGTGGTGGATGAATCGGGCGCGACCAGCCTCGGGGTGGCGAACTACGGTCTGCGCCCGACGGTGGAACAGGCCACGCGACCTGTGCTGGAAGTACATGTTCTGGGGGAAACCAAACTCGGAGTGGGCAGCCGGCTGACAATTCATTGGCTGCATTATTTGCGTCCGGAGAAGAAGTTTTCGGGGGTGGAGGAACTGGCCGTCCAGATTGGCCAGGACCGGCAAAATGCGTTGGATTTTTTCGCAAAAATTGCCCGCGGCTGAATCAGTAAACAACAGCTTGACTTGCCTAAGTCGAAATCTACTTTTCGCCTCTTTCCCAATTTCGGGGTGGTAGCTCAGCTGGTTAGAGCGTCTGCCTGTCACGCAGAAGGTCGCGGGTTCGAGTCCCGTCCATCCCGCCATTTAAGTTACTAGATAGTAGCAACTTAATGTTTTCATGAGGCAAAGTTGTCCACTTGACGTGGCAACTTTAGCATGAATCAAACAAAGTTCGCTGTTATTCGATTCAAAAATCAAAGCGGCACGATCGCTTGGAGAGTCGACGGGAGCATCAATGGCGTTCGCTTCCGGAAAAACTTCAAAACCAAGGCAGAGGCTGCGGCTGAAAAAGGCGTGCTGGAAATGCGCGCGATACAGGACAAATCAGGCATCCGATACGCGACAACATTTTTGACCGATGCTGATCTGCGTCAGGCCGAAGACGCCTTCCGTCGTATAGATGGACGCCCCCGGTCATTGCTCGACTATTTGGACTACGCGTTGGCCAATTATCGCGAGCCGGAAAAAGAAAAGCTCCTCTCGGATGCGGCGGCCGAATACTACGCGACCAAGAAATTGGCGCACGAACGGACTTTGCTCTCCATGCGCCAACTGCGTTCCATCGAGAATGAATTGGACGCCTTCAAGCGGCGATTCCCCTTGGCGCTGGTTTCAGAATTCAAGCCGGCCACGCTCTTGCCCTTCCTGGAGAGAAATAACCCGTCCTTGAAGACCTATAACAACCGGCGCGGTCTCCTCTCGACGTTTTTCAAGTACGCATTCCAACAAGATTGGGTGATCCTGAATCCCATTGAGAAGACTCCGCATCACCGGATCAACCACCGGCGCGGTTCGGCGAAGACGATCACGGCAGAACAATCCGCCGAGCTCATGGCCTACGTCGAAGGCTACGAGGGCGGCAAGATGGTGACCTTCTTTGCGCTCTGCCTTTTCGCCGGCATCCGGCCCTGCATCCGCTTCGGGGAAATCACCAAGCTTCAGCCTGAATCCGTCCGCCTCGACACCGGCGTAATTCACATTGAGCCGGAAGTGTCCAAGGTGCGGATGAAACGGCTCGTGACCATCCAACCGAATCTCGCGGCGTGGTTGAAGGCCTACCCGTTAAAGAAATTTCCTCACATCCCGAAAAACGCCGTGAACATGCACCGAAAGATCTGCGTCAAATTCGGGCTCACGCATGACGTGCTGCGGCACACGTTCATTTCGATGTTCGTCGGCAAGTATCGGTCGATGGGCGAAGCGGCGCTGCAAGCCGGCAATTCTGAGAGCATCATCCGTAAGCACTATCTCGACCTGAAGAGTCCGGCAGAAGCCGAGCAGTTCTTTGCCATCGTTCCCAAAGGCGGCGCTCCGGAGGCCAATGTCGTTCCGTTCGCTGTACCTGTTTCATTATCCCTTCCAGCCGGTATTGTAGACAAAGCCAGCATCTCGAGTTGACAGGAATAATAAGAGTATGAACCCATCATCATCTCCCTGCATCGGAAGCCAACTCACGGATATCACCGGTCTGCGCCTCAGCGGGGTTTTCCCCAAGGGGCGTGAACCCTCGATTCGAACGCTACGCGATTGGACGAAACTCCGGCGCATTCCACATCACCGAATCGGACATTTCGTGTATTTTGATCCCGCAGAGGTATCGGACCATATTCGTACCAAGCTGAAGGTGCCGGCACGTGGCTAGGCGGCTAAAAACGACAGCAGATTGTCGCATTCTACCTCCGAAAGCGATACCGGCGGGCGCGAACCTAGTCAGGAAGGGAGCGTTAAGACCTTCTCTTGCTTGGATATGCTATAGATTAGCGTGAAAACAGACATATCCAGCCGATATAAATACAAAAACGCCTTTTTCTTTACATGTCGTTGTGACGTGTTAACAAAAATCAACTTTAATTAACATATGACAACAATTCTCCAGTCCCTTCCTTTGCCTTCTTCCGTGGTATTGGAGTCGCCGGCGGTGCTCCGGCAACTTACTCGGGCGCACCGGCAACTGGCTGAACTGAAAGGTGCGGCCGGCACCATTCCTAACGAAAGCATCCTGATCGATACGCTGGCCCTGCAAGAGGCGAAGGATTCATCGGAGGTCGAAAACATCGTTACGACCGAAGATGAATTATTTCAGGGAGACGCGGCGACCGCCCAGTTTCCGTCGATAGCCGCAAAGGAAGTTCACAGCTACGCCAGTGCCCTTAAACTGGGGTTTGCCCGCGTGCGCGAACAGCGCTTCCTGCGTCTCGACGACGTGCTGGCCATTCAAAGCACGTTGCTGGAAAGCCGCATTGGTTTGCGCACTATGCCCGGCACCGTCCTGAAAAATCAGGATACGGGCACGGTGATCTACGAGCCGCCACAAGATCCGGAAGAGATCAAACGCCTGATGGGAAATTTTCTCGAATACTTCCATCGCGAGGACGAGACCGGCGGCCTGGATCCGCTCGTACGCATGGCCGTGCTGCATCACCAATTTGAAAGCATTCATCCGTTCTACGACGGCAACGGACGTACCGGGAGAATCTTGAATCTGCTGCATCTCATGCTTCACGGATTGCTGGATCTGCCCGTCCTCTACCTCAGCCGCTACATTGTGCGGAACAAGGCGGAATACTATCAGCGTCTGCAAGGGGTGCGAGACCGTGGCGACTGGGAGTCATGGGTGCTTTATATGTTGCGCGCGGTTGAGGAAACGTCGCGCCAGACCATTGCCCAGGTGCGGGGCATTCGTGATCTCATGCAGTCAACCAAGCAACGGCTGCGCAGCGAACACCCGAAGCTCTACAGCCAGGACATGCTCAACAATCTGTTCCGTCATCCGTACACGAAGATTGAATTCATTGAGCGCGACCTCGGGGTCACGCGACAGACCGCGATGAAATATCTGAAGGAACTCACCGACGTCGGTTTTGTGCGCAAGGTAAAGCATGGACGCAGCAATTTCTATATCAACGAAGCTCTATTCAAGCTGCTTACATCTCAGCCCTGACGGATTTGGATGGGGTGCGGCGATTGGGATGGGACATTGCAGAGCTTAGCGTTCGACCTTCGATGTCCTGGTGATTAGACATCGAACTATGGAAGCTAAAGACACACCTGCTGATATGTGGAACGTCGCATTCCTCGTGAAAGATTTTCCAGAGGCGTTACGCACGGTCGGGCCAGCTCATTTCATGAGCACGATCGATGAGCATTTTCTTGAGGGCCTTAAAAAATTACCGCGGAAGGAAGCTGCAATCCTCAATTTCATCGCGCACCACTCCGCGAAACAATTTATCTGGGTGGGATTTAAGGTTGATGCCCCTGATAAATTATCAGCTTTGGCAGAGGCTTATCATCGGATGGAGGGTTTGATCGATGGCGCATCTTTTTGGGGCCACAATGATACGCCTGCAATTTCCGAAACAGCTTGGGTGGGATTGGCGGATGATCCCGATATGAGCCTCGTGGTATTTCGGCGACAGCTATGGATCGAAATGGTTACGGCACCAAACGAGAGCGCGCTTTTGTGGGAGACGCGAAACAAGGAACTCCGCGCTCGTGTAAATCGATTTTTTTCCCTCGCGATAGAACAGCACACGCGTTCGGGCGTTCCGCTCGCCCGTCAAATTCGCCACTCAATGCGAATGTTTCGGCATGGCAAACAGAGTGGATCTTGGGGTGTTGAGTTCATATGCAAGTTTTGTGCTCTGGAGGGGCTGGTTTGTGGGGAAGAGCGGCATGGCAAACATGAAAAGATAAAGACACGTTTGTCGGCGCTGTTTCGGGACAACAGCACTGAGTTCACTCGACGCTGCACGAAATTGTGGGAATTTCGGAGTGACGCTGTGCATACGGCAAAGGCATTCGACGCGGGCAGTCTAAACGAGGGGGCCTCGCTGGGCATTCATATCGAGCAAATCGAGCATCTCTTCGTCGGTGTTTTGGTGTTTGCATTGGAGCGATTACCGACGACTGAAACTGTTGCCGATCTTTGGAGCGGGCTGGGTGGTTATCAATTGCCCGATTTCGCGCGTCAGAACAGACCGAGTGATCTTCCAAAATATGCTGCGCCAAACATGGAGGTTTCGACAGGTGTTCGGATGGGCGACGGAGGTAACCTTTTTAGGAAATTTATAGAAATGGGGCGGGCGCGATATGATGCGGCCTACCAAGAAAAGGCCTGAAATCGGGCGTGCATATAATCCGATGTTTTTGTTAGGCGTACTGTGTTTTCTCTTCCCTCGAGGTGTGCAGGTCGATTGCGACCGAAACCCACTTCCGTATTTTCTTCAGGCGCACCACATCGGTCGGCAGGGATAAGACGTCGGCATACTCTGGCAACGAATTTACTTTGTATTCGTTGAATAAGAGATTTCGCAGGTGTGGGTCGAGGTAGGACTTGATCAGGTACGCTGCTTGATCTCCTTGACCCGAGGAATGCGCCGCGTGGACGTAACGGTTGCGCTGGATTCGCACGCATCTCAATTGCGCTTCGCCTAATCCGCGATTCTTGAGAATCCACGTCACACGACGTATTGTTTCGTCATATTTGGCGCCAATCGTATTGGTAATCTTTTCCAAGATGGCCCACATCTGTAAGAAGGCTAGATCATGTTCGACCTGGTCGAGGGCGGCCACATATCGCTGCGCTAAATCCTCAAAATCCGTCCGATAGGGAAGTCGTGAAATTCTTCGCTGCAGCATTTGGCGGTTCTTTTCGAGACGATCCCAGCCGCCAGAGGGAATAAAAAGTTCCCGGTCTGGCCGTGCGTCATTTTCTTGCCAATATAGCTCCTTGTTGACCAGTGCTCCACCTGGGCGATGCAACGTGTGAAACGGTCCCGTATGGACAACTGCCAGCGGTTTAGAGCCACCCGAACCAAACGATATGCTCCACCGTCCGTATGTGGCGGATAGTATCCATAGTGAGCGCAGAAGATTCAATGCCGAGGCAGCTCGCTGAAATCCTTCATTGATTGACCGTCCCTTTGTTGTAACGGCAACCCATCGGTATTTTGTGTTCTCGGCATGAAGTCGACAAACGGCTTGCGGCCCAAGTCTCGAGAAAGAATCGGGAAGCGGATAGTCTGCGCGCGAATTCAGAACACGAATGCGACAACCGCCGATGCTGATGGACTTTTTTGGAAACGAGCCGACCGAAAGGCTGCCAATTAGGACATAAGATTCCTCTGGGTGCTGAAAGTATTTTGCAGCGAGTTTGTCAGCTTGCTGGAGTAATTTGCTGGGTTCGATAGGTTTTCTGCCTCCGATTCGGTGGCATTCTGCGATGATCGCACCCCTCGCTATTGACCAACCATCAGGCTCATTCAGTTCCTCGCCTTCGCTGGAGACCACGACAAAGACCATCCGCAATCCAACCTCAAGCTGACTGAATATGAATCCCTCCCATGATAACTGGCCTTCCGCGTTGATTGAGGTCGAAATTCCGATCTGGGCGAGTAGTTCGGTTGGAGCATTCTTACTATCCGGTCCGGTGTACGGCCTGCCGTCTGGTCCCCGCCAAAATGCATAACGCTTGCTCATGTTTTAGAGTGATTTCCTAACGCCGCTCGTAGCGAAGGCAACTGATGAGATTTACCCATTTTAGAGTGCACTTCGATACAGTTCGGGTTTCAAAGAAGCGACTCGGGCACTCACTACCGGACAGCCTTTCGGCTCATGGGAGGGCCAGTGCACCCAGAGAGTACACAATTCGCCAAGGGATGGTGCCCGAGTCGGTTTGAGCTGAGAACCGTTTTCCTTGTTTGTCGAGCCCCGGTGACCGACCGAGCTCAACCATTACTCAAGCTTCTGCAATTCGGCCGTCGGAAATATTTCCCGCACCTTGGCCAACACCCGTTCATCGGTCCACTCGGCGAACGTGATCGACAACAAGCCGAATCCGACGCGATGGATTACGGCGTCCCAGGAAGGTTCGCCGACCACCTGCACGATGTCTTGTTCCGACAGCCAAAACACCGGAACGCCCGGCGTAAGCAGTGCCTTAAAATCACCCTCGATCCGGGCGATGATGGTGGCCACCACCGAGGCCGAAACAAAAACAGTATTCGTTTCGTTCTCAAAGACGCAAATCCGGGAACGTTGAATGGAATTATATTTGGTAGGCATCTGGTTTCAGCGGAGACGACAAATGTAATACGAAAGGGGATACACCTGTCCAAGTCGGTATTTTCTGAGGGATGAAATCAGTGTTCCAGCAGTGCGGTTATCAGACCGGAGACTGCTGCGCGAAATACGATCAAATCAGCCATGGCCTGCCTGTACCTATTTAAAAATCACGGCGTCGGTTAGATTCGCGGCGCCATGAAAAACAACAACGATAGTTTCTTTGTCGAGCCGGTTGATCCCCAGAATGAGGCACGGGCCTTCGCGCTGGAAGCGGTCTGCCGGCTTTTTATCTGGATGTCGGAAGGTCCCACCCTCGAGGACCGCGGCCTGCGGGCGACGGTCGCCCTCTACTGCGTCCGTCCGGACCTCATCAAGCAACGCACGCTCGAAGAGGTCGGGATTCTCTCCGGCCGTTCCAAGCAGGCGGTGCATCAACTCGCGGACAGTTTCCGCGTAACCACAGGGCTCTCGCCATGAACGCCGAATCTGTTCCCTCGGTCGCCGCCGAAATCAACCGGCTCTATGAGGTCGCGGTCACCATGTCCGCCCATTCGCGCAAAACGCTCGATGCGGCCCTGGTCGCCGCCTGGCAGGCCGGTCAACTTCTGGTCGCGGAGAAAAAACGCGTGCGCCATTCCATGGGGCCGGACTCCTGGCTGCTTTGGCTCGAAGCCAATTTCGACGGCACCCCCCGCACGGCCCAGCGCTACATGAAGCTCGCACGGAGCGTGGCCGATACCGCGTTCCTTCGCGGCATGAGCCTGCGCCAAGCCTATGATCGTCTGGGCATCGCGATGGAGCCGAGAACGCCTCGCGGTTTACTCGCGCATCGGTTGCCGGCGCATGTCCTGTTGGCGAATCGGCTCATCCGGGCACTTAAGCGCGAGCGCGCCCGTGTACCCAGCAGCGAAAGAGACCGGGCCATTTGTCAGGATCTTAAAATGCTCTTCGAAACGCTGCGCCCATGGTTTGCTGGGTCTCCGCCGGTCGAACGCCGGGAGAGTCCGGCCCGCCCCGGGTGTAAACTAGCGGCAATGCCATGAATCCCCCCGGTGCATTGACCGAACGCCGTTTCATCGCTGCCCGCGCGATGGAACGGCGCAGCCTCGCCTTCCTGCACACGCTGGTGGAGACCTGCCGGGAATGGCCGGAACCGAGAAAGTGGCTCTGCGAGGATTTTGTCAGTAATTTCAAGACCCGGGAGAACTTCCTGAAAATGGTCGATGCCCCCTCTCTGCCGGCCGATCCCGCGAGCTTAGGGCTCGCCGAGATGGCCGAAGAGGCGAGTGGATGGCGGAAAGAAAAGGCGCGGATGCAAGCCCGCACCGGTGCATCCGCACCCCGGATTTACGGCGGCCGCACCTGGAGTGAAATGGAACAGTACGCTTATCGGTATGAGGGCGGAGTCACCGAGATGGGCGTTTCCGTACTGGCGCGCCACTGGCGAAAAACCGGCGCCCGCGCCAAGTACGCCCCGGAATTGCAACGCGCCGGCGCGGAATTGCTGGATGCCGTGATCCATCGCGGCAAGCCGCAGCTCCTCGCCAAGCTGGCCCGGGCGGTGGCCCTCCTTAATCCAAAGAAAAGGATGAATCTGAAAGCCCTGTTGGGCCATGCGGATTGGTGGAAGCTCCAAGCCTGCCTCTACATTCTTCGCAATCCGCAATCCTCCTACCGCACCCGCGACGTTCGCACCCACCTCGCCAGACTTGGGGTTGACATCAGCTCCCTCGATTTTCGCCGTTTCTGCAAACGCCACGGGATTTGCCGGGATGTACGGGCCGGCCGGCCCCGCTCTCGCCGAATGACCAAGCCCGGCCGTGACGACTAAACATTTCTGATTTCAAGTATTAAGCGAAACGTCTTCCCAAGGGGCTGGGGCCTTGCCCCAGTCAGGCCCGCCGGCCTTCGCCGCCGGACGGGCCGCAGCAAAGCGCCGCAGGGAACGGCGCGCGGAGCTCCGGCGACACTTTGACTTCTGGTCAGCCCTCCAAAAACAAAGCTCAGCAGCAACGCCAAATAGACTATACTTTCCTCAAGGCTTTATAGCGAGTTTTGGCCCCGGTAGGGCTAAAACGACATGAAAACCAATCGACAAACAGCGTATAATAACGAAGCCAATATCGTGCTCAGTTTGATATTGAATTCGTATCTCGTGTCGGTCGAATTCGGCCTTGAAAGGGCGAGTCTCGCCCAACACGAACCGATCTCTAGAGCGGTGTGTAGGCTTTTCCAAAAAGCTCGGTGAAACTCTCGTCCGGCCCGAAAGTCGAAAGTTCGCCCCGCGCTTCGTAACTTTTGCGATAATCCCAAATCCCGCAGGGTTTCCCGTCGGCGAGAAATCGCCACGTGACAGTCATTTTCCGGTCAGCTGATGGCCGGGTGTCGGGCTGAATATCGTCCAGCATCTGCTGAATGGCGGCATACGTGAGTCCGGTAAGGCGGTGGTAATAAATAAACGTGGCAACTAGTGGAGGAATCTATTAGGGTTCGGGTCCATGAGTCATCTAATGGAATTGCGCCGAAAGTTTAAATCCGTTTGGCCACTCTTGAATGAGCGAACC